>Ga0187893_10002686_pt1 | contig 38422 bp, 29 predicted proteins | sample MA1701074metaG_FD_139574 | JGI IMG/M metagenome (GOLD analysis project Ga0187893, IMG submission 139574) | White microbial mat communities from a basaltic lava cave in the Kipuka Kanohina Cave System on the Island of Hawaii, USA - MA170107-4 metaG ... | reverse complement strand
TCGACATGGCGCTGTGGGATATCAAGGGCAAGGCGCTGGATGTTCCCATTTACGAGTTGCTCGGCGGGCTGTCACGGGATCACATCGAATGCTACGCCACCGGCTATCCGAATCGCGGCTCAGTGCGGGAATCGGCGGCGGCCTGCATGACGGATGGCTTCCGGGCCTACCGGACCTCGGTCACCGGCGGCGCCAACAATGCGAGCTTCTACTCCCGGCACCAGGTCCAGCGGACGTACGAGCATTGCCGCGAGATCCGGGAGGGAGTAGGCAAAGAGGGCGACTGGGCGATCGACTACCACACTCGCCTCGACTTCGCAGACGCCGTGCGGCTCTCGACGCTGATCGAGCCGCTGGAACCGTACTTCGTCGAAGACCTGGTTCGCAGTGAGAATCCGGGCGTTTACAAGCAGCTAAGGCCGATGGTAAAGGTCCCCATTGCCGTTGGTGAACAATTCAGTGACCGGTGGGAGATCAATGAACTGATCGAGGGCCGGCTAATCGACTACAACCGTATCACCATCCCCAACTGTGGCGGCGTCACCGAACTGATGAAGCAGGCCGCGCTGTGCGAGACGCATTATGTTGGCCTGGTGCCGCACTTCACAGGGCCGATCGCCGAGACAGCGCTGGTTCATGTATGCGGCGTCTTCTCCGGACCGGCATTGATGGAGATGACCGGCGCCGGCTTCAAACTGCCTGAATACCTGCCCAGGGCCTTCGACTTTAAGAACGGGAAGATGTGGCCCAACCGGCGGCCCGGCTTGGGAGTCGAGGTCGACACCACCAAGCTCAAGATGCTGGCGGAAGTAAGCAAATTCGCGCAACCCATTCCTCTCTATAGGCGCCCGGATGGCTCGATCACGAACTGGTAACCGGCGCGAAGTCCTCCCAAGGATTTTGAGGCTGGCGTTGCAGCCGCACTTGGCGGCCCCAGTCCGCCAAGCTTCTTTCCGCAACCTGCGTTGTCCCTCGAAGGAGTGAACAACAACGTCATAGACAGCGGTGCTGCGGAGGGAGGCATCGCTAGTGGCTTCCAGTGGGGGAAGAGTGCAGATCAACCAAGGCGTCGCTCGATGCACCCCTGGATCTCCAAGGTCGAGATCCTTCCACACGCGGCTAGCCGCCATGTACAATACCATGTAGTTTTACATGCCAGCGAAACGTAAAACGGGCAGCTCCGGAAAGCGCCTTGAGGACACACCAGCACTGGTGAAGGATCTCCGGCGGCGGCTCGATCTCACGCAGGAGCAATTCGCCCAGAAGGTCGGAGTCACCTACAGCACCGTCAATCACTGGGAAAACGGTAAGCGAGTGCCCCAACCCTTCTTGCTCCGACGCCTTCAGGAGATGAAGGACGAGTTGGACGCCCTGCGCAAAAAATCCCCGAGGGAGGAGTCCGGATGAGCGGCCCACAACCCCTTCGTGAAGGCCAGATCCTCACCGGACCGCTGTTCAACGAACCGATGCGCGTGGAGACCGTCCGCTCGAACGGCCCGGACACCTGGGTTGCCGGGCTCGTGGGCGCCCAGTCGGAGCGCTACCGCAAAGTCGCCTTGACCTCCCGAGACCTGGCAAACCTCGTCATCCTGGACACGACGTATGGTTTCGATGGAGACGGGCGGCCTCTCCGCTTGGGAGTTCAAGCCTATTCGCTTGGCATCGCCTACGAGTTCGATCCCTACTTCGGTCTCTCGATCTCCCGGGTAGACCCGCTCCCTCATCAGCTCGAGGCTGTCTATGACTACCTCCTGAAACTCGCCAGGGTGCGGTTTCTTCTCGCCGACGACGCGGGCGCCGACAAGACGATCATGGCCGGTCTACTGATCCGGGAACTCGAACTGCGCGGTCTCGCTGAACGCATTCTGATCGCCTGCCCCGCCAACCTCGCGTTTCAATCGCAACGGGAGATGAAGGAGAAGTTTCTGGTTTTCCGCGGTCACGACATTCGCGATCAGTTCGGAGTCAACCAGTGGCTGGACCAACACCGAATCATCACCTCGCTCGACCTTGCCAAGCGCAAGGACATCCTGCCCGGGCTCCGGCAAGTCCAGTGGGATCTCGTCATTGTGGACGAGGCGCACCGCATGTCCGCGGCGGATGAGACCCACAAGAGCCTCCGTTACCGGCTGGGTGAGTTGTTGCGCGACACGTCCGATCACATTCTCCTGCTGACGGCCACGCCGCACAAAGGGGACCCACTGAACTTCAGCTTGTTCCTGCAACTGCTCGATCCCGATGCCTACGCCGACGTCAAGTCAATTCGGGAGGCGATGGATCGACGGCGAGCCCCCTTCTATTTACGGCGCACCAAGGAGGCTATGGTCTACTTTCCGGAACGCCGTGCGGACGGAACCTGGGTGGCCGAGAAGATCTTCACCAAGCGGATTCCGCACACCGTGGAATTTCAGATCGACGGGGCGGAGTTCGATCTCTATCGCGACATCACGCGTTTCGTGAAGCAACAGAGCGCCAGGGCGGCCGCGCAAGGCGAGGACCCTCGCGCGCGCGCCGTTGGGTTCCTGATGTCCCTTTATCAACGCCGCTTGGCGTCCAGCACTTATGCGATGCGGCATTCACTGGAGAGCCGTGCCAAGCGCCTGGAGGGCGCGCTCAAGCGTGCCCAGGACCTAGCCCTCCTCGCCCCTCCTGAACTGCCTGATCCTGAAGAACTGGAAGAGATGGAGGAGAGCGAACGAGAGCGGCTTGAGGAGATGTTGGAAGCCATTACTCTCGCTGGCAACGCACAGCAGGTGCGCCAGGAAGTCGAAGAACTTCGGGTACTGGCATCGCGTGCCCAGGCGGCGGAGGACTCTGGTGCGGAAGCCAAACTCTCCAAGCTCAAGGAACTGCTTCATCAGGAAGGATTCTTCGACCACCCCGAGAAGCGTCTGCTCATTTTCACGGAGTTCAAAGACACGCTCGACTACCTGCAAGACAGGCTGAAGTCATGGGGCTTCCGAGTGGGCTGTATTCACGGCGGGATGAAGTCGGGTTCCCGCGACGAACCTGGCACGCGATTGTATGCGGAACAGCAGTTCCGGGAAGGCGAAATTCAGATCCTCGTAGGCACGGAGGCAGCCGGAGAGGGAATCAATCTTCAAGTCTGCAACATTCTTTTCAACTACGACATCCCATGGAACCCCAATCGGCTGGAACAGCGCATGGGGCGCATCCACCGGTACGGGCAGCGTAAGAACTGCCTGATCTTCAATTTCGTCGCCACGAACACCATTGAGGGACGGGTGTTACAGCGCCTGCTTGAAAAACTCCAGGAGATTCGCGATGCCCTGAACGATGACGCCGTCTTCAATGTGGTTGGCGAGGTGCTTCCGGCTGCCCACGTCGAGCGCGTTCTCCGGGACTACTACGCCGGCCGCGTCGGGGATGCCGACCTCGAAGAACGTCTCCTTAGGAATGTTGATGAGCATCAATTTCGGGCGATCTGCCAGAACGCCCTCGAAGGCCTCGCATCGAAGAAACTCAACCTCGAAATGTTGATCGAGCGGCGCGCCCGGGCGCAGGAGCGGCGCGTAGTCCCGGAGACAATCGCGCGCTTCCTGCGTGAGTCGGCTGAGTTTGTTCCGCTTGCGTTGAAGGTTTTGCCGAACCTGCCGCACACGTTTGAGCCCGGAAAAACGCCAGCTGTGTTGAAAGACTACGAGAAGGACCCGAACTGGAGACTTCCCGTGTTGGCGTTGCGATACCCTCGTTGCTCCACTGACCGCGAAACTGCGGAAGCGAACAACCTGGAGTGGGTTACGCCCGGCCATCCTCTCTTTGAGGCTGTCCGCCGGCACATTTATTCCCAGGCGTTGCAGACTTTCGGAAAGGGAGCGACCTTCTACTCCCTCCAGCATCACCGGCCGGCGCCCGTGGATTTCTACCGGGCGCGAGTGGTGGACGGACTCGGGCAGGTCATCCACGAGCGCTTGTTCGCCGTGGAGATTTCCGAACAGGACGCACCTCGCCTTCGGGAGCCGAGTATCTTGACCGATTTCACCCCAGGAGAAGCTCCAGATATGCTGCCCCCGGTCGCGGCTCTACCCGAAGCGGCCTCATGGCTGAACGAACACGAACTTGTCAGTTTCCTGGAGGACACTCGAAAAGAGCGCGTTGCTGAGAACGAACGCATCGCGGCTCATGTGGAGTTGTCACTGACTGAGCTGCTCCAGCGAGCGGATGAGGAAATCGGCCGGGCGGCAGCGGAAGTGGATCAGAAGGTGACTGGTGCCGAGGGACGTTTGGCCCAAGCCGAGGCCCGGCACTCCGAGCTTTTGGCGCGGCGGGAACGCCGAAGAAAGGATCTGGAGCAGCAGCGTTCCTTGTCGTTGCAGGCGGTCGAGCGGTTCGCGAGTGTTCTCGTATTGCCGCATCCGGAGCGCGGGACACCAGAGGTGCGGCGGCTCCAGCCTGACCTTGAGACCGAAGCTACTGCGATGAGCGTGGTCATGGAGCACGAGCGGTCGCAGGGCCGGCAGGTGTATGACGTGCACGAAAAGAACCTCGGCTACGACATCACCAGCCTGGATTTGAATTCGGGCGAGCTGCGCCTGATTGAAGTGAAAGGCATCGGCGCGCCAACCGGGACCGTGGTGCTCACGCCCAACGAACGGCGTGTGGCGGAGGACCGCCGGGATTGCTACTGGCTCTATGTGGTAACCCACTGCGACACGAACCCCACGTTACAGTCGCCGATCAAGGACCCGGCCAGGTTTGACTGGAACGAGGTTACTGAAGTGGCGCATTATTATCTGTCGGTGAATACGCTGACGGCTCAGTCGCCTCCGGAGACGAAGACATGACCGCACTGAGTCCAACATCGCGAGCGTGGCTGCTGAAAGCCCGGAGCCCCGTCTGGACAGGGGGTGCAGACCGGAAGCGGGAGCGCACGGTTACGACGGGTTTGCTTGGCTCGCTCCGCTGGTGGCTCGAGGTAGTAGTGCGCGGGCTTGGTGGCTGCGCTTGTGATCCGGCGGAGTCCGACGGCCGCTGTCCCGACAAGAATGACAAGCACTGTGTGGTATGCGAGCTATTCGGATGCACGGGCCGGGCGCGGAAGTTCCGGTTCGACGTGTTGGATGAAAGCGGCAAGATCAAACGAGATCAGATCAAGAAGTATGAGACCTTCCAATTTCGTTTCACCCCGCTGCGTCCGATGCGTGACGAGGAGTGGGCATTGCTCGACCTCACACTGCGTCTGATCGCCGATTATGGCGCTATCGGTGGCAAGACGGTGCTCAAGCCCTCAGATGAGAAGGATCGAGAAAAAGAACTGCACCATCAGGACTACGGACTGATCGCCATTGCGAAGTCTCCCGATAGCCCGCCAATGAGCAAGGAAGTCCTCCAACGGTATCTGGCGTCGGGCTGGCGATCAGTCGACCATGGCGACTTTAGTTGGGCATCGCTCAAGAGTTTCTGGTGCGTGAGACGTAAGCTGGCTCGTCAGAGCAAGACGCAGAGTGCATTTAATCGACTCCTGGGGCGCAATGAGGATAAGTCCATCAAAGAGAAGAAGGGCAAATCCGTCATCCGATGGAGCGATTCCCTAGCGAATGGCAAGGACGAAGTTTTCCGATGGCTCGCCGGGAGTAAGCGGGAAAGCAAGAAGGTTTTCAGCTTCAAAGACCCGGCATGTACATTCGGTTTCGTGAAACCCGGCCTGTTGTCTCTGGATGAGATGCGCGAGCGATTGAAGGGCGGCTGGTCGGGTCTCGCCGACAACGAGTTCCTCACAGGTCCAACCATTCTTGACCGTCTGTTGGCCGCGGCTAAGGGGGGTGCTCGATGAGGTTCGATCTGTACGCTGAGTTGGCATCTCTCCAGGCATGCCCCACGACGTCGGCCTTACCGGGTGGGCTGGCATCGGGATTTGTTGACGGCTGCACGATGTGGTTCACCAAGGGTGAGATGGATCCAAACTCCAAGACAGGGAACCAGAAGAAGAACGAGGGGCGGGAGTGCTATCAGAGGCGTGCGGCCGCCGATACGCTCCTACCTCCTTCCGGACTCAACTTGGATGCGGACGCTGGAACGCTCCTCCACAAGGGCTGGCTCGCTGTGGAGATCAAGTTCAAGCTCCGATCGCCCTGGTATTCCAAGGACGAACGCCCGTTCCACGTTCTTGACAACCCTGTGCGGAAGGACCGGGTGTTTGGTGTTCCTTACATGTCCTCAGCAAGCTGGAAAGGGCTGTTGCGGTGGGCATATCGCGTGCACACCGGGCTGATCGGTCCAGCCCCAAGACAGGACGAAGAACAACGAAGGAAGGCCAGGGCCTACGAACTGCACTTGTTCGGCAATGAGAAGGGGGAGAAGGAGGATTTCCTGCGAAGCTCGCTGGCCTTCCATCCGACTTGGTTCGACAAGGTCGATTTCGAGGTGATCAATCCGCATAGCCGGAAGACACGCGCAGGCACGCAGCCAATTCTCTACGAAGTCGTTCCGCCAGATACCGAAGGCGTGCTGCGCCTGCTTTATGCGCCCCTTCCAGGTGATGGTGGCCGTGGAACTACCGAGCGTATCGATGCGCTCCAAAAGTTGCTCGATGCAGCCGAGCAACTCCTCACAGTCTACGGCTTTTCCGCCAAGCGTACCGCGGGCTGGGGTATCGCAGAGGTGATAAAAGCCCGAGCCAATGGCGGGGAGTGGAAACAAGAGAATCCCCTCCAAGAGTTGAAGGACCAGCTCGCCACTCTGCTTTCATCAGAGGTCGATCAGAGATGAGCGTTCCGGCCCAGGAAACGATAATCAACAAACTCCGGGAGAGCCGGTCGCTCCTGCTGGCCTGCGAAGCCATCGGCTGGCTTCACATGGCCGGGAAGGCGCACCCCGATTTCCTTCGGCATCACGGCGGCGCCGGCGTGAGCTACGAGCCTAAGGACTGGCACAAAGCCCTTGTGCCCGCCTGGAGCGACCGGCTCGCCTGGCTCAGGTTGTCCAACAGTGGGATGTCTCTGCCTGGCAGCTTAGCCGAGTTTCTGGAGAAGTACGACACGGGGAAATCAGAGAGTAGCCTACTCGGTTTCCTGCAGGCTGCCCACGCGATGGCCTCCGGTATCGAAAAGAACCTGCCTTCCTCCACCTCAGCGTACCTCGGCCAGGACATAACGCACATGTGGCTGGCTTCGCCGTTCGGGCATCCAGTGAGGAATCTCCTTGCCGACCCGGCGCCAGTCCTGACACCGGGTGGCTTTGAAAGCCTGCTGGATCGCACCGGGAAATGGCTTGACGATCTCCACAAGCTTGCTGAGACGGCGGGCAAAGTCGTAGATCCCTGGTGGCGGTGGCGCGAGGCCGCTATAGGCCCTGACGGCTGGCTGCGCGAGGCGTTCCTTTCTACACTCGCTGAAACACGGCTGCCGAACAACGACGTAACGCTGTGGGATCAATCCTATGTCGCGGCAGCGCTGTTCAAGTCAGCAGTTGCCGGCGCGCTCCTGGCGGAATGCAAGGAATGGACGAATTTGAAACAGCAGACGCGATGGCGTGTGCTCACCATCGGTCTTGGCAGCCGGCACTACGAGGCGCGGGCCGTGAAGATCGGCGACTGGGCAGGTGCACGGCGTGACATCGACGACTTCTCTGATCAAGTACGGCGCTCGATCGAAGTGGACCTCGCGGTGGGTTCCCTGATCTACCGGGATGACGAGACGCTGGCCTTCACCTTCCCGGGCCTGCGCCTCGACGCGACCAGTCAGGATTCCAAAGGCAGTCTCGACGATACGGGCGCGGAGTCACTGCGAAGAGAGATAGGAGCTGAGGTTGAACAGATTGCACAGGACAGAGGATTTGAGACTCCCCCTTCTACGCTGCTGTCCGACTCCACGCGATCGTTCATAGGCATGGTGGAGCAACTCCGCAAGGCACGCGAGATTCTCGCCATTCCCCTGCACCGGACATGGGCGGTCCCGGAATCCGCATCGGCAGGAGGCCACGTCTGTCCTGTCTGCCAGGTGCGCTTTAATCAACTGCACGCGAATGATCGAACCGAGAATGCCCGCAAGCAGCGGGTCTGCGGTGTGTGTGCGAATCGGCGCAAAGGCCGGCTCGATGCCTGGCTGAATGGCGACGAGGACACGATCTGGATCTCCGAAGTCGCCGACGGCAATGACCGCGTCGCCTTATTGAGCTTCAGCCTCGACATTGAAGCCTGGATTGGCGGCGATCACGTTGATTCCCTCCGCGCGCAAAGCATCGGCGAGTGGCGGCGCTTCAATGCCACCCTGAGTGGTCAGGCAAGCCCGGTCGATCCCGCCGAGCCGTTCGCGTCCTTGGTCGGGCATGTTCGGGCGAAGCTCTCGAACTTCGACGAGAATGATCCGGTGCTCCGCAGCTTGCAAGAGGGCTACCGGTACGAATCCGACTGGTCCAGCTATTTCTCTAAGATCGTGGAAGACCGCTCTGACGCCCCGCGATGGGAAGACCTCGACGGCGGTGCACGGGTTCGATGGATCGTACACCAGCTCTTCCGCAAATTACCGTCGCCTGGCCGCATCTACCGCTTCTGGCGCGCTGCTGAGATCTTCTTCGATGAACTGCTTTTGCGCTTCCGTGAAATAGCATCCGCTCATCCGAACCGCTGGAGGACTCGCCGGCTGGCACTTGAGCCGGATAACGGCACGGGCGCCTGGCAGGACCGGGAGACGTACGCTGGCCGGCTTGGAGACGCTCCGTTTGAGGTGCTGTACAGGGCCGACTTAGGCCGCTTCGTGACCATCTGCAATCTGGCTCGTTGTCTCGACGCGGATGAGTCAGAGCGAAGCCTGCAAGGACGAGCCGTGGAAATGAGAGGTGACAACGGCCGGACGCGCACTCTCACCATTCAACGTGTACACGAACCCGACAAGATTGCAGCCTATGCGCCGGTGATTCCTCTCGAGCGCAGTCCGCAACGGTTCCGGGTGCTTGTTCCTCTCGAATGCGCCTCAGCGTGCATCGAAACTGCGATTGAAAAGTGGCAGGAAGAGTTCGGCCGCATCCGGGACCGAATGCCGCTCCGCACGGGCATCGTCGCATTCCCCCGGATGACTCCATTTCAGGCGGTGATCGAGAGCGCTCGCAACTTGGAAGCGGATCTGACTGAAACGAAACCCGAAGTTTGGCGCGTGCATGATCGCCGCACAAAGGACGGGGTGACGGCCTTGACACTCGTTCGTTCAGATCGCGCCTATGAGACGGTTCTCGTGCCCACCGGGTTGCCCGACGGCCGGGATGACGTTTTCTATCCGTACTGTCGTGTGGAAGATCGCGAGCTCCGACATGCGCGCGACTTCCAGCACCCGAACGGAACGGTGTACCGCCATGCCGCGGTTCTCCATCGCGGAGACGGGGTCGTTGTCCACCCGAACCGCGTTACCGCCGTCTTCCTGGACGCGACCGCTCGCCGATTTGAGAAGGCCAGAAGTTGGTACCTTTCCGATTTTCGCCGCATGCGGGACACGTGGGACTTGCTGGCGCGGATCACGCCGAGCCTGGGCGCCTTGCGCGGCGCATGGGCGGAGCTCGAAGAGCGGCAAATAGCATGGCATCAGGCTGGAGGAGACTGGCTGCCCGGCGGCAAAGAGGAGTGGACTGAACTTGCGCGCGCAATACTGCGCAACCGGCTCGCCGTTTCCGGCGCAGCTTTGGAGCACCTGACGGAAGCCGCTCGCGACGGCATTCTGGAATGGGCCATCGAATGGCATCTGGCGTGGCTCAAGGAAGGACTGGAGGATTGAGTATGGGGAAGAGTTACGAGCCAACCCGCATCATAGGGATGGCAGTCGATCCGATTCACGTCGGCACTGGCGGCGGACGGCTCGGCCGCGTGGATCAATCGATCGTCCGGGATCCGGTCACGCGTGTGCCGAAGATTCCCGGATCGAGCCTGGCGGGCGTTTACCGCGCCTATGCTGCCATGGCCCAAGGTAAGTACCCTGACTGCGCAGGCCAGGGACAGCCGGACAAGCAAGGCAAGGGAGGCCATTGCGGCAAGCCCGAGTGCCCCATCTGTACCGTATTCGGTTTCGCTCGAAGCGCGGGCGGCGGATTCGCCGGACTGGCTGCTTTTAACGACGCTCAGGTGTTGCTCTTCCCGGTCGCGACGCGCGAAGGGCCCGTCTGGATCACATGTCCAGGGGCGATGCGGCTGGTCGCTGGAAATTTCCCGGATCTGCAGGATCACGTCATTCTGCGGCCTCAGGCGGGATCTGCACTGAACCTCGGCTGGCTAATGCTCCAGGTGCAGCCCTACGCCAGCGGCCAGGACCCGAGTCCATTACTGAATGAGCTGGAAATTCCGGAGTATATCCGCCAACGCCTGGCGGCCGTCTCCGACAAGCTCTTCTCCCACATCGTCAACAGCAATCTGGAAGTGCGGACTTCCGTGTCCATCAATCCGGAGACCGGAGCAGCCGAGGAAGGGGCGTTATTTACCTACGAAGCGCTCCCGCGCTCTACGGTGCTCTTGTGGGAGGTGATCTGCAAGAACCCGGCACACTTCAAGGTGGGCGACGCCGCAGTTTGCGCAGTGAATGACATGGACGGGGTCTTTAACGTAGTGGCCGTGGCGCACCCATATTTGCAATGCCTCGGGATCGGCGGAATGGGCACGCGCGGGATGGGACGTCTCCGCGTGCTTTCGGCGAAAGGGCCGTCTAAGCCTTCTGCGGCCGACGGCGGCAAGGGGGGAGGTGCCTGATGCAGAACTTGGACATCGAATGCGCGAAACTCGGACGGGCGTTGGCTCAACTCGAGAAGGTGGATGAGAAGACGTTGACCAGTGCGTTGGGCGTATTGGAAGAGCAAGGTATCTATGCCTGTTTCCTCTTTCTCAATGCACAAGGGAAAGATGCTGGACGGAAAGTCAGCTCCGAGCTTGCTGGCTTCCTCCGGAAGGTTCCCGCGGAGTCGCCCCTGCTCCGGAACGGCGACTTGTTCACTGCCCTTCAAGCGCTTGCCGGGGATATCGACAAGTTGCTCTTCGCGCGGGACCTGCTCCGCCAGGCGCTCGTCTATGGTCGCTATCATGCCAAGGTCAGGGAGGAGATGAAGACGTTGTGAGTTGGAAGCTCTATCGCTGGACATGGCGGCTGGAGTCCCCTCTGTTCGTGGGCGCGCTGCCGGCAGGGAGCCTGAATCGTTGCCGGCTCTACGTGCCCTCGCGTGCTCTGTGGGGTACCCTCACGGCTGAACTGGCGCGACGCCGGGAGAATGGTTTCCCGAGTTACGAAACTGAGGGCACGACGCTCCACGAGAACACCCGCTTCACCTATCTGTTTCCGGCGGAATGCGACGGGAAACATTGGCGAGCCTGGCTGCCGCGGTATGAAGAGCGCGATGGTTTGGTGTGGCGGCGCGAGGACCAATCGGACAGCAAGCACGACCTCACTAACCGTCAGATGCGCCTGCGGCTGTTGGATGCCCGCCCGGGAACCGCAATTGATCCCGATTCCGATAGTGCCGAAGACGGAAGTCTCCGGGAAACGGAATGCGTTTTACCCGCATGGCGAGACACCGGAGCACCGGTAGCACTTGCCGGCTACGTATTCCTCAAACAGGGCTTATCCGACTTGCGCGATCTCCATACCATCTTCCTCGGTGGCGACACCCGCTACGGGCTGGGACAGTTGCGTCGCGTCGACATGCCACCGGCTTCCGAGGTCTTCGGCGCGCGTGTGGTCCTTAACCAAGATGCTCCCACGATCCAAAGCAGTCATCTGCTCGCGCATACTCATCCAAGCGGCCGGGTCTCAGAGATCGTCGGCAGCCAGGAATTGCTGGCGGGCTGGGACCATACGAAAAAAGATGATCCATTCCATCGGCTTTCTGAAGCGCCCCTTTCGACCCCGGGTTCGCGGGTCCGCGACGGACGTGTTGCCGACTGGGAGATCGGGGAAAACGGAATCTGGAAGTTCGCAGGAGACGCTCAATGATCCCCAAAGAGTGCAAGCGGCTGGCCGAGGTGGATTTTCCGATTGCCGAAGTCTCGCGGCACGCGGCGCGCGCGGGGCGGTTGCGGAGTGCTGTTGACCGGTGCGGGAACCAACAACAACAGGGTTCTTGAGAATAAGGTTGCCAAAAGCGACTGGGGGTTCTTGGTAAACGCAAATTCCAGCGGAAACGCTCTTGAGCGAAACCACCTCTCGAACAATACGCGCGCCGGCATAGCCTTAGGAAGCGGAGCAAGCGGCAACCTCATTGTAGAGAACAACGCGGCCGGTAATGGACGCGAGAATCTTGCACCTAGCTTGACATTTGACCTGTTTGACAACACGACGGCAGGCACCAATACGTGGCTTCGGAACAAGGGCACCGCGAATTTCCCCATCGAGTCCGTCGGCCGCGACTGATGATCGTGGTTACAGCAGACTGATATCATCGGTCACGTTGCGGAACCAAAAGTTCGTGTTAAAGTTAAAGTCGTTAGACTCGTTTGCAGCCAGATGTCCCATACGTCGGCTTTGCTTCACGCATTCGGACCAGAAGCGAGACGTTGTCGTGGCCGAAGCAGGCTGCCTGCTCATGCCCGATCCTCCGGCTCCGAACAGCCGCGTGAGTCCCCCTGTACATTGCAGCAGTGCGCGGATCCACGATCTGGCTGAGCGCGCCGTTCTCGCGCGGGAACGCGGCCCCCCTCCGAGGGCCAGCGGATGAGCTCCGCAAACGTGGGGTGGGAGCCTGAGATTCCCGGCCAACGACAACCAATCAAGGGAATTCAATAGGTTATCGGCGTGAGGCGCCGCATGGTGTCCATTTACGGAGCGATTTGGACACCAAAGAATCCTCACAAGACATTGAAAGGAAAAGAAGTGGCTGGGAGGCAGGGACTCGAACCCCGATACGCAGATCCAGAGTCTGCAGTCTTACCGTTAGACGACCTCCCAGAAGACAACAAAACTGTATTTTACCATCCCGGAATTCCAGTTGGATGTGGCTACGCCGGAAGCAGATTTTCGAGCAAACCAAAGGGGCTCCTCAGGCCTCCCTCCTGGCCCACTGGAGGTGGAGAGCGGTGTAGTATCCTGTCCGGAGGAGGTGCGGGTAATGAGAATGCGCATGGTCGTGTGGGTAATCATGGTGGTCCTGGGAAGCGTGCTTGCGGTCGTTGCTCTTGCGGCGGATGTGAGTGGCAAGTGGCGGGCGGAGTTTACGACGCCCGACGGCACGCAGCGGGTCAACACCTTCACTTTCAAGGTGGATGGCGACAAGGTGACCGGCACGGTTGCCGGCACACAGGATGAGACGCCGATCAAGGACGGCAAAGTGACTGGGGATATGATCTCGTTTACGGCGGATCGGCCGTTTGGCGCCTTCACCTACAAGGGCAAGGTCGGCGCCGACGAGATCAAGTTTGCCGTGCAGTTCAACGACAACACATTCGAGATGACGGCGAAGCGAATGAAATAGGCCGCTTCATCCGAGATATGGAAGCTGCAATACAAACGCGAAGTTCCATTGAGGCGAGTTGGGCCCGCGTACGGCCTAAACTGGCTCTTAACCAGATCCGCGCCAATCGCGAAAACTCTCAACTCTCCACTGGACCGAAGACTCCGGAAGGCAAAGCCAAGGTGTCGCTGAATCGCCTCGGCCAGTACAGGATGGAACATCCCTACGATGCCACTTCAAAATCCCAACCGAACCCTGGCCTTTCCGATGGCCGCGTGTAAATCCCTTCCGGACCGCGCGATATAGTGTTGTCCTCTTCGTATCGCTGGTAGACTTCCTTGGGACCTCCCGGCGCCGGCATGAACAGTTCCGCCCACGGACTGTTCACAGTCGCGAGAATCCAATGCACTGAATCGCGGGCGCCACCGCCATGCGGGATCACGGGAATGTCATACGCCGCCGCAAGCGCTCCGATCCTGCGCAGCTCGGTCATGCCGCCGCACCAGTGTATGTCCGGTTGCCAGATCTCAGCCGCGTTGTGAGCCAACAGTTGGCGGAAACCGTACCGCGTATACTCGTGCTCGCCGGTGACAATTCGCGTAGACTTGATCTGCTGGCGCAAGCGCCCGAAGCCTTCGTAGTCGTGAGGCTGCAACACCTCTTCCATCCAGTAGACCTTGTATGGTTCCACCAACTCCGCCATTTCGAGCGTGTACCGTTCGGTCCAAGCCATCCAGCAATCGAGCATGATGTCGCCGTCTTTGCCCAAGATCTCACGGGTCCGCTTGACCAAGTCCACGTTCTTCCGCTGACCCTCGTACCCATCGGCGGGCCCATGGGGAATCGCAAGCTTCAACCGCTTATATCCGTACTCGACGTGCTGCTCGATATCGTTCCCCGTGCAATAGGCCGGAATGCGATCCTTGGTCTCACCGCCGAGCAGTTTGTACACAGGCTGATTCAAAGCTTTCCCGATGATGTCCCACAGTGCGATATCCACTCCTGAGATCGCGTTGACCACGGCGCCCTTCTGTCCGTAATACATGGTTGAGCGCCAGAGAATATCCCACAACTTCTCGACGTCGAACGGGTCTTCGCCCAGTAACAGTTTTGGAAAGTGGCCTTCGACGATCGCCGATCCTGCCGGTCCGCCGCTTCCATACCCGTTGATTCCCTTGTCCGTCGCGATTTCGACGGTAAAGCCCCCCATCCCCGGCCCATCGGCCATGAACAAGGACCGCATTGGCTTGTACTTGGGATAAATGGACATCGGGTTGGCCACCTCGACCCCACCGGTCGACCATGAGCCTGCCGCGGGCTTGAAGGCCGGCACGGGTCGTTTCGGCCGTGTCCTGACGATCTTGACTCCGGTTATCTTGAGCTTCGATTTCTCCTGGGCAAACGAGAGTGGCAGTGCGGCTAGTACTCCCGTGGCCGCTGTACCTGTCAGGTTCAGAAAATCACGCCGATTCATGGTAGTTGGCCTCCTTGGATAGCGTACACCAAAACTAAAGGTTCAATGTCCGTAGGCCGATGATTGTCGTGGGTAACTGCCGTGTCCGGTCCAAGTCAGGATTGGACCCAGGGAACTCGAATCTGGCAAGGCTGTTGGAAGGTCGGAAAATGAAGAGATTCATGGTGATGACTCTGCTGTCTCTGATTGCTCTGCTGTGGTTGGCTGAACCGGTGATGTCGCAAGGCATCAGCCAGCTGACCATCACCATGAGCGGCAAAGGTGCGCGATTCCGCGTGGACGGTCGAGATTATGATACAAAGGCGGCCTTTGTATGGCCCGCGGGGTCCAAGCATATCCTCGAGTTCCCAGTCTCCGAGGACGGCTATCAATACACGGGCCTTGCGAACACACGATTCCTCTTCAGCAGTTGGACCGACAACACGGGCCTCTCAGCGGCCACAGGCAGTTCGGTCTATACGGTAACCGCCGATCCGGCCGTACACTCCATCGTGGGCGCGTTAAGTGTCGAGCATCTCGTACAGTTAGTCCTGTTTGAAGGCACGGCTGTGCCTCCAGCCACGAAGGCTACTACTTCGCCTTCCTTCTGTGGGGGGCCAGGTGCTCCGCCGCCGTCGGAGTTCCGTCCCGGCGTTGTCTTCGTTGGAGGAACCTGCTACTGGAATAATGTCCAATTATGGATGACGGAGGGAACCGCCAATCTCAACGTCTTTCCTTATCCCGGGTTCGTCTTTCTGGGCTGGAAGGCGCACCCGAATCCCCCGAGTGCATTCCTTCGGACAGTCACCATCACGGGACCGACCACGCTGATCCCGCGGTTTTCGTCGGCCAAGCGGGTGAACTTCCGCACTGATCCTCCGGGCCTGCGGGTCCTGGTGGACCGCCAGGAGATCCGCACCACCGAAATCGAGCCATGCGAGCCGAACAACTACCTTCCGCCAGGCGCGCCGGCGGGCATCAAGCAACCTTGCGTCGGCGAGTTCGATTTTGCCCCTGGATCGACCCACGTGCTCGGAGCGACCTCACCTCAGATCGACAAGGTGGGACGCACCTGGCTGTTCGACACTTTCAGCAACGGCATGACGCAAAATGCCACCTACACTACCAGCCACGAGGTGATGCCGGAGGAAACCATCGTGGGGCGCTTTGTTCCCGGTGTTTCGGCAAGCTTCATCACCAAACCCACCGGATTGAGGCTATCCGTTGACAACCGCGAGAACTGGCCCGCATATCACTTCGTCTTCGCACCGAATAGCAAGCATACAGTTTCGGCGCCGGCCGAGCAGGTCGATGCGCGAGGCCGCAAGTACGTCTTCCGTGGATGGTCGAATGGTGGCGCCCAAGATCAGGAAATCACGATCCCGCCGGACGCAGTCCAGTCCGGCTTTAGTTTGACCGCCGAATACGAGCTGCTGAGCCAGGTGACCGTACGTTCCAACGCCGCCATCGGTACGATCCTGGTGGATGGAAGTTCTTGCAGCCTTCCTTGCCGGATCGATCGCAAAGACGGAAGCGAAATCCGGTTAGCGGCGCCCGAGGCCTCTTTGATCAATGACGCCCAGCGGTTCGAGTTCGCCTCGTGGTCCAATGGCGGAACACGGGAGCAGGCGTATACGCTGAGCGGAGCTGACTCGAAGTCGTTAAACGTAAATTTCCGGATTGCTTATAAGCTCGCCGTAGCGGCGGAGCCGGCCGAAGCCGCCAACTTCCAGGTGGATCCCGAAACCGTGGACATGTTCTATCCCGCCGATTCCTTGATCACGATCGCGGCCCAAGAGAAGCCCGGTTTCAAGTTCCGCCGCTGGGAATGGGACTTGACTTCGGCCAGCCGCATCTCCACGGTGGTGATGACCGGCCCCAAGAGCATTGTCGCCAAATATGAAAAGGTCCCCTTCATCGCACCGGCCGGAATCAAGAACGCGGCCGGCGTAACGCCCGAAGGAGTTGTGGCGCCAGGCTCACTGATCAACATCAGCGGAGCCGATCTCTCGGCCTCTCGCGAAGTTGGTCCGCAGGGTCCGATTCTGTCCCAGGCCCTGGCCGGCACCACCGTCATGGTCGGCAACCGGATTCTCCCGCTGATGATGGTTTCACCCGAAATGATTACCGCTCAACTGCCTCGCGACCTGCCGGCAGGAGAATACGAATTGCGAGTGCACCGTCTAGGACAGCAGCCGATCCCTGGCAAGTTCAATGTCGTGCGGAGCGCGCCGGGAGTGTTCAGCCAGTCCTATGACGGTCAGTCGATCGCTCTGGGTAACCGGCAGGATGGTTCCTCGATCTTGCCGACGAGCGGTGTTCCGCGTGGAGAGGAAGTAACTCTGCTCGGCACGGGGTTCGGCGCCTACACGCTGAATCATCCCGAAGGGTTTGCGTTGCCCGCGAATCCGTCCTTCCCGCTTGCTCTGGAAGCGGAAGTTTGGGCGGGCGAGCAGAAGCTCGAAACGGTATGGGCGGGAGGGAATCCCGGCCAGATCGGCATCGACGCTCTTCGTCTGAAGATCCCCCAAGAGCTGCCGGATGGCACCACGCACCTGCAGATCAAAGTCCGCATCGACGGCCGCGACAGCAACACGGTCGTGCTGCCGGTTCAGTAATTACTCGAACGATCGTTTCAATACTTCTACCACGATCTCCGACCCATCGCGTTCCGGCACGCTGCCTTGCGCCATCCGAGGACTGCCGCCTCCGCGCCCGCCGTTTGCTTCGAGCACCGGCTTCAATGTGGCGCCTGCCTTGAGGGGCGAATCGTCGCTCACGGCCAGCAAGATTGAATGCGGTGCATCGCTTGCCGCGATGTAGATCGCTCCCCCAGACGCTGTGAACGCCTGCGCTTCCGCACGGATCTCATCGCCAATGCCTCCAGCAAGCCGCTTCAGGTAGACCCGGAATCCCTTTGCATTCGGCGGCGTCGACACCGCGAGTTCTCTCCCACGCACCTTAGCCAACTCCAGCTCCAGCTTCTGCCGGGATTTCTCCGATTGCGTCAGCCGTTCCAGCATCCCCGTAGCAGCGGCGCCCGCGACATCCACGCCTGTCGAAAGCGTCTTCGCGACATCCGACAGAGCGTCGAAATCCGCGCGGGCTCGCCGAACCGCTCGTAATCCGCACACGAATTCGAGGCGCAAATTACCGCGGATCTTTTCAGTCGACCTCAACAGGATCGCTCCAATCTCTCCGGTCGAATGCACATGCGTGGCGCCGCATGCGCTCCTATCCAACCCCTCGATTGTCACCACCCGCAATGTCCCCTCCCGATGCGAGGCTTTGCGCAATGCCAGGTCTTCCTGAGACTCATGAAACGAAACATTCACCCCGCGGTTCTCCGTCACGATCTCGTTGGCGCGACGCTCCGCTCGCGCAAGGTCATTCCGATCGAGTGCCTTTGTTTCAATCTCGATCGTCGCGTACTCCGCGCCCATGTGGAAGCTGATGGTCGGCACGCCGAACATCTCGATCAGCACCGCGGACAACAGATGCTGACCGGTGTGCTGCTGCATATGGTCGAAGCGGCGCCCCCAATCGATTTCGCACTCGTGCGATCCCGCTTCGAGCGGCGCCGCCAACTGATGTGCGATCCGCGAGTCTTCCTCAACAACGTCAGTCACGGCAACTCCGCCGATGAAGCCAACGTCATGCGGTTGCCCACCCGACGTTGGATAGAACGCGGTGCGGTCCAGATACACACGCCGCGGCTCGACAGGCTCCGCCCGTGCGGCGAATCGCCGCAAGTAGGAGTCGTGATAGTAGAGACGCTCGGTCATTCCACGTGAATCAGCGCGTACTCGCTCGAGACAGTGTCCATCTGAATCCGAACCGGGACGTCGCCAAGAGGCGCGTTTTCCGGAACCACCACGTGCACGACATAGATCCCGGCCATTCCCGGCGCCAGGCCGGCGAAGAGCGGATCCTGCACGACACCCGTGTTCAACGCCAGCGCTCCAAAGTAGACGCGTGCGATCGCGGAGTCGACAACCGGGAACGGAAGCACGCCTCCGGCTTCCCCCGCGCGGACCGGTGGTTTCGTGGCCCCCATCCCGAACAGATAGATGGAAACCTGCTCACCCCGCCTCGTGGGGCGGGAGTTCAACACGCCGATCCCGCGCGGCAGGGAAAGCGTCCCGTCTGGATTCAAGATCACACCGAAAAAATCCCGGTTCTCCGGAATACTCAGTCCTTGTTCGCGTAACCGCAGCCGGATGATCTTTGGAAGCGCGGGCACAAAGACTGCCGACACATCGTTCCCACGCTGATCCCCACGATCGATCCGCACCACTCCCTGCCCCCGGGCCACGTCATACGGCACCTGGAATGTCACCTGATCGTAGGACGCCGAAAACACCGGCGCTGGTTGATTGTTAACGAAGACTCTCGTCTCCCCGAGTTGCGCTGAAATGGGAAATCCGTCAGCCACGCTTGCCTCTTGATAGGAAAGCTGCTCCCCGAATGCCGTAACGATTCCGCCCGCGGCCAGAAGATCCTCTTCCTCGAATACCGCGCTCTCGAGCACGCCACGGGGGTGGATCGTCGGAGCTTCCTGTCGAACGACTTCCAATACCACCGGGATCGTCAATGCACTGTTGACGGCATTTGACTGCACCGCAACCGCACCCTTATAGACTCCCGGATTCATGTTAGCGGAGTCCAACGTGATCGTTAGTTCGCTACTGGTTTCCGCCTTCTGTACCGACAGCCAGTTCCCGCCCGTCTGCGTCGATGCTGTTACTACCGATATCGTATGGCTGCCCATACCGCGATTCAGAATCCGTACAGTCTTCGTCACCTTAGTACTGTTCTGCGCCAGGCGCATCCGCAGATCATTTCGCGTTGACGCCGCGATGGGCTGTGACGTCACCAGCAGAGTCACATTGACCGTCTTGTTGTCCGGCGGGAACATCGATTGTAGCCGCACGGACCCGCCATATGTTCCCTCCGCCATTCCGTTCAGGTGCCGCACCGCGATCCGATAAGGCTGCACGAAGGCGAAGCTTCCCGTGCTATTCAAGGTAAGCGTCAGCCAATCGCCGCCAGTCTGCGTCGACGCAGATGCGGTCAGGCGCGCGTTCGTCGTGAACTCGAAGCGGTCGCTCGAGCCGTTCGGCGCCACGAACAGATTCACTCGATCCGGAGCATTGGACCCAACGTTGATCAGCACCAGCACGTTTTGGGGCGCGTCAATTGCGTTCGGATCCCGCACCGTCACCGTTGCTGAGTAAGCGCCAGCTTCGAGCGACTGCGTCGCGAAGGTGAATCGCACCGGAATGCACTGCCCTTCCCGATTCGTGCAATTGCGGATCGCGCCGGCGCCGGCTGAAACCCAGGAAGCCGTCGAAGAAAGACTCAGCCGCAGATCGCCCGTTTCCGTGTTGAGCCGTTCACCCATCCCGAACGCGTCGAGTTCCTGCGGCTGTGGTGAAGTCCCGGGCGCCACCGACACGGGCCCCAAAACTGTATTGCTGAGGCGAAGTTTCGGAACGGCCCACAAGGAAGAGACACACAGAAAGGGAAACAATAAAACAAAACCATTACGACATGTCGGCTTCACTTTTGCACAGGATACCATGACGTGCCGATCGGGACGGCCTCGAATGCGATAATAAATCGTCGAGGCGAAAGTCTCATGTTCCGCACCATCCGCGAGCAGATCCAGACGATTTTTCGGGAAGATCCGGCCGCCAAAAGCGTCCTCGAAATCGTACTCTGCTACCCTGGCTTTCACGCGATCCTGCTTCATCGGCTCGCCCATCGTCTTTACCAAGCCGGCATGCCTCTGATCCCACGCGTCGTCTCGCAGATTAGCCGGTCGCTCACCGGCATCGAGATCCACCCGGGGGCGCGGATTGGACGCCGCTTTTTCATCGATCACGGCATGGGCGTCGTGATTGGAGAGACAACCGAGATCGCCGATGATGTGCTGCTCTACCAGGGCGTGACACTCGGCGGCACTGGCAAGGGAAAGGGCAAGCGCCACCCCACCATCGGGAATCACGTTGTCGTTGGCACGGGAGCCAAGGTGCTGGGCAACATTACGATCGGTGAACATAGCAAGATTGGCGCAGGATCGGTTGTCGTTCATTCCGTTCCCGCCAACTCGACTGTCGTTGGTATTCCCGGCCGTATCGTCCGCCGGCACGGGCTGGGAGCAGGCGAAGAGCTCGAACATGGTCAACTCCCTGACCCCGAGGCGCAAGAGATGGAGGAGATGCGGAGACGCGTCACCGATCTCGAAGAGGCCGTCCGGCAGTTGATCTCCGTGGGGCAAGCCGGAGGCTTGTCAGCCGCCTATGGAGAACTGGAAGGTTCCGCCGCTAGCAAAGCAAACGGTCAACAGCCTGCATCGTCCACCGCAGCGCCGCCTCAGGCTCCGGCCGCTCCACCGGAAGGACCTCAATCGGCCCGGTCCCATCCGGCCTCCAGCGATGAAAAGTCCGGGGCGCCGCGTAGCCGGTGAACACCGTCACCAACGGAACGCCGCAGGTGGCCGCCACGTGCTGCCCCGCGGAATCATAGCCCAAATACAACCGGCTGCGCGCGATCGAGGCGGCAAACGGAGCAAACGTCCCATTCCACGTCTGGATCTGGCCCGGCCGCCCCCGGGCTTTCGAGATCGCATACTCGACCCGGCGCTGTTCGTCCTCGCCCGCGCCGTAATCGACCAATAGCTCCAAGCCCAGTTCCACCAAGGCGTTTAACAACATCTCCTCATACGGGTCCTCTACGCGCTTATAGCGATTCTCTCCCACACCAAGACTCACTGTCACAAGACCATCTCTTTCGCTTGCGGGAGCAACACCTGGAGCAATGTAAGGACCGGCATTCGGAACACCGACCACATGCTCGACCCATCGTGCCGTCAACTGCCCGATTGTCTCCGTGCCCTCTCCACCCCATGCCCGGCTCTCGAAAAAGTAGTAGTTCTCCTCCGCACATACTGGGACCAATCCCAACTGCGTCAGACGCGAATCCGGGTCAAGCACAATCCCACCTGGATGGTCCACGATCTCGCGCAGCGCGAGGCCCGCATCGATCCGGTCCGCCAGGCCGGCCGACCTGCCGTAGGTTAGCGGCTGCGGGCGCACGCGCGTATCTCCACTGAATAGCTCGCACGCTTTTGGCGATCCCACGAAATGAATCCGCGCATCCGGGAATCGCTTCTTGGCTCCATCCAGAATGATGCTCGTGACCGCGACGTCCGCCCCGAGCGTCACACGCGATAGCACGTAAACGTCGGTCACCTCACCTTCTACCGGAGTAGGACATCGCACACGCTGGTATCGCGCCAGCAGGTCCTCGGCCCGGAGCTCTGGCCGGACCATCTCGATCACGCGTGAGAACAGTCGCGCATATTCGTCGCAGTAGCTCGGCTCAAACGGATCGCACAATGGCTCGATGACGTCGCGGAAAAAAGCCGCCGCGTCCTTTACGATCATCTCCCGTAACAGGGAGTCGGAATATTCGACTACTCTGCTACCCAAGATATTTCTGCACGAGCAGCCCTAGCTTCTGGCGTGCCGCATCCGGTATGGCCTTTTGGTCCGTGATCAAGGCGTGTGCCAAGGCCGACCTTGCTTTTGTGTTCCGCTCATTCGGAATCATTCGCACGGCCGCTTGAACCACGCTTGTTGCGTTGCCGGCATTCTTCATCAGATTCGCAATCACTTCGCTCACGGTCACCGCGTCATGATCCGGATGCCAGCAGTCATAATCGGTCACCATCGCCACCGTTGCGTAGTCGATCTCGGCTTCGCGCGCAAGCTTCGCTTCCTGCAGATTTGTCATGCCGATCACATCCATGCCCCAGCTTCGGTACACATTCGACTCCGCTTTCGTCGAAAACGCAGGACCTTCCATGCACAGATATGTCCCGCCTTTCTTCACTGTCACGCCGACATTTTGGCAGGCCTGATGCAGGATTTCCGCCAATTCCCCAGATACGGGATCCGCAAAGCTAACGTGCGCGACCAGACCTTCCCCGAAGAAGGTCGAGATGCGCCCGCGCGTCCGGTCGAAAAACTGATCCGGAATCACAAAATCCAGCGGCCGGTGCTCCTCCTTCAACGATCCTACCGCGCTGAGCGAGATGATCCACTCTACACCGAGCATCTTCATACCCCAGATGTTGGCTCGGAAGTTCAGCTCGCTCGGCGAGATCTTGTGGCCCCGGCCGTGACGTGCGAGAAACGCCACCTTGCGCCCCGCCAGCTCGCCGGTCATGTAGGCGTCCGAAGGCGCTCCCCACGGTGTTTCCAGCCGCATTTCCTGCTGATTCGTAAAGCCCGGCATCGAATACAATCCGCTGCCGCCAATGATTCCGATTTCCACGTTCAAATTGGTTATCTCCTAGACTGTGGGCGGGGGCGGGCGACGCTCTATGCCGTCCACGACGCGGATGAATGCATTCATGTTCTCGGTGAGTTCTGCGACGTTCTCCGTGAGTTTCGCGACCTTATCATCGGTTTGCCGCTGCGCGGTCGCGAGGCTATCGAGCCGCTCGGTGAGCCGCTTTTCATTTTCGACGACAACTTCGAGGACGCCAGCGATCCGGTCCAACTGCTCATCGTGTTTCGCCAGGTGCTCGTCGTGTCTCGCCTGAATGGACAGCAGGTGATCGATGTCCCGCTCGATGCGATCGAGGCGGGAGCCGTTCTGAGATGGATCGTTATGGGTCATGCCACTCTCTCTTCTCCATATTATCTGAGATACGCGGCCTGAACCGCTCAGCAGCAGCTTTCAATGGGACGCGATCTTCGCGCTCCGCATCGTCAATGCCCTACCCGCCGCTGATTTCGGCCTTCACCGTGTAGACGCCACGCGACAGCGCCAGCAATTGAAACGAGCCATCGCCGGCTGATACGACTTCCCGGACCATCAACTGCTTGCCTTCATCGAAGGCCACGACTTTGGCGTTTGGAACCCCGCCACCTTGAGAATCAACGAGGATGCCCTGAAGGGCTGCCGCTCTGGCCAAACGCTGTAACAGCACCGGCAAGCACCAAGACTACATTGAGTTTTATTGTGCGGCGATTCATGGACTGCTCCTTCCGTGGACCGAGTTAAAAATACACCTTCAACCCGAACTGGATATTGCGGGGATCACGGGTTGACACGACCTGACCACTGGTGCCCCGAGTAGCCGTAGTGATCTGCGCTCCGGGATTGGCGCCGGAAACTACGTTGCTGACTCCAGCCCACTGCGTATGATTAAACGTGTTGAACGTCTCGAAGCGGAACTGGGTCGTGACTCGCTCGCTAATCTTGGTGTTCTTGAAGAGTGAAATGTCCCAGTTGTTGATGCCGGGCGCGCGCAGAATACCCTTACCGGTATTTCCCAGCAATCCGTTCAGCGGGCGAGCGAATACTAGCGGATTGAAGTACTCCTGTCGCGATTTCGTGGCAGGATAGGGATCTCCACCCAGATAGTCCGCCCTGACACCGCCGCCAAGCGTTCCCGGGTCGCCATTAGAAAAGACGGTCAGTGGCGGCCCGCTCCAGAAGCGGGTGATGCCCGAAATTTGCCAGCCATCCAACACTTTTCGTCCCACCGCATTATTCATCCACTTTGAACCAACGCTCGGCAACTGATAGACATAGTCCAAAGTGAAAAGGTGTGTGCGGTCGAATCCGGCCGGGCCACGTTCTCTGGCGCGGTTCAGATAGTAGCCAATCGCAGCAGCGTCGTCGAGCTCGTCAATTGCTTTCGACCACGTATAACTTGCGTTTGCTGTTAGATTTCGCGCGAAGCGACGGCTGAACCTTGCCTGAAGAGCGTGATAGTTACTGTTGGAGCCGAAGTCCCAATAGGTGATGTTGGTATAGCCCCTGAACTGCCGGACTGCGTTGATGGTATTGTTGGCCTGCTGCAAAAGGGGAGTGTTCGTCGTTGTCCCCAGCGGCAACTGGTTAATGTCCCTAGCATAGACCAGATGCCGGGCTGTGTTGCCGACATATCCGACATCGATCGAAGTCTGTCCCGGCAGCTCCCGCTGCACGCCGAAACTCCAACTGTAAATCGTAGGGATCTTGCCCTCCGAATCGAGAGCCGTTAGGGAAACCGGGAACCGCGCTCCCCCGGCTACGAGGTCTTGAGAGATGTTATCCACATTGCCGCCGAATACAAGCGGGTTGTAGACGTGTGGGGGGTTCCCGAAGACGCTGAAGGACGGTGACTGTTGAAACCGCTCAAAGAAAGTTCCGAAGCCGCCGCGCACCGAAGTCTTTCCATCCCCGAAGGGGTCATAAGCGAAGCCGAACCGCGGCGAGATCTGATTCTTGCGGTGCTTCGAAAATCCCTTGGGGATCCCGTTGCCTTCGAGCACAATGCCATTGAACGGGTCGCCCGAATTCGGAATGATACTGCCGTTAAGAATCGGCGAGGTCTCGATACGCACGGCTTTCGAAGGATCGTAGCGGGCTGGATCGAAGTAAGGGGCGGGGAAGTCGCCGACACTATAGTTGGGGCCCAGAAAAGCATAACGCGCGCCAAACTCCAGCGTGAGCTTTCGGTTTACCTTCCAACTGTCCTGCCCGTAAAACTCCAGACCGTAAAAACGTGTGTCGCTTGTGAAGAAGCCACTAGTTTGTGTGATGCTGGTGTAGTTGCCCAATATTATGTTCGCCAACGCGTTATTGGAGTCGTTGGGGTTGTTGCGGCTCGGGCTAAAGTCGATGGAAGTGGAGTCTGTCGGCCTGGAAAAAACGGTGATGGTATTGCGGTTGAAGAAGACACCTGTTTTGAAGATGTGCGAGCCGTGAACCCGGGTAAAGTTATCCGTCCAGGCGAATGTTCTACCTCCACCGTCGTCTACGCCGAAACCGGTGGCGCGCCCCCCAAAGTTACAGTCGCCGACGCCACAGTTAAAACGTGGGAACTTGTTCCCCGGGTTCGATTTCGGATAGAGCTCCTTGAACGTAAATCCCAGTTTGTCCCGATCGTATAGGTTAGGATCCGCATTCTCTGTAGGTTCGACAGCCTGCGTAAAGTGGTTGTAAGTGAAGATGAATTCGTTTGTCGTCTTGGGAGAGATAACATTGACGAGGTTCCAGGACCAGCTCGCGCCGGGCTTTTTGCGATACATCGGGATGATGGGAAATGGCGTTGCTGCGAAAACTCCTTGCGTCTGATCTTCACGCTGCGAATCATCCGCCCAGCGGAAGAAGAAGCTCGTTTTCGAGTTCGCCTGCCAGTCCAGCCGCAACACTTTACCATCTTTATTGAATTTGTACGCATCTTGGTAGGCTACGCGAACCAGTTGCGGACTGCCCGGAACGACGGTGCCGGCTGAACGGTCAAAAGTACTCAGGACTTTCAGGAATGCCGGTGCGTTGCGGCTCCACTCCGAGCGGGGAATGATGTTGTTCTGGTAGGCAACACCGCCCGTAATCTGGCCAGCGGCGTTCCGGGTGATGGTCCCGGGACGGAAAATCGTTCCGATGTCGAATTGCGGCGCGGTGCTGATCGGCACTCCACGCAGCAGGCGGCGGAAGTCTCCGTTCAACAGATCGGTATGCGGCAGATCGCGGAAGTTGTTGCCCAGAGGCCGCGTGGCGCGCGTTCCTTCATAATTGAAGAAAAAGAATAAGCCTCGTTTCAGAATCGGACCGCCCAGGTTGGCGCCAAACTGATTGAAGCGGAGCTTTGGTGTCTTGCCGGTGGTATCGAAAGGCTGGCGCGCGTCCAGCGCATTGTTCCGAAGGAAGTCGTAGGCGGTTCCGTGGAATTCTCTGCCGCCGCTGCGTGTGCTGATGGCGATCAGCACCCCGGGGTTGCGGCCGTACTCGGCATTGAACGCGCTGGTCTGCACTTTGAACTCGCCGACCGCATCCAGACTGATCTGCGTGTACTGGCCGTCATTGGCGCCAGTCTCGGTGTTGATGCTGCCGTCTAGATAGACGTTATTCATGCTGCCGCGCAGCCCGTTCACGTTGAACTGATTTGTGTTGTTGAAGGCCAAACGGAAATCGGACGGATTGTTCGACACCACACCCGGCAGGGTTCGCATCAGAGACTGGAAATCTCTGCCGTTCAGACTCAGTTCTCTCACCTGCTGAGACGAAACGGTGAAAGACTTCATCGCCGAAGCCGTCTCCACGAGCGGAACCTGGGCTTCGACACTGATCGACTGGGCAACCTCGCCCAACTCCAACGTTAGTTGGCCCAAGTTCAAGACCTGATAGGGATCGAGCACCAGCCCCTTGCGCTCGAGCGTCCTGAAGCCGCTGATTTCGGTCTTCACCGTGTAGGTGCCGCGCGACAGCGGCAGCAATTGAAAAGAACCGTCGGTGGCCGAAACGGTTTCACGAACCACCAACTGCTTGGCTTCATCAAACGCTACGATCTTGGCGTTTGCAATCCCGCCACCTTGAGCATCAACAAGGATGCCCTGAAGGCTGCCGCTCTGGGCAAAAGCCGTAACGGCAGCGAGTACCACAGTTAAGAAAGAACGAACGAATATCGTCCTGGTCATGGAAGCCTCCTTTCGGCGGTAACACGGATGATTTCGGTGGTGCTGACCGGCTCGAGCACGTCGGTGCGAATGCATCGTCTCTCCCTTGGAATCGTATTATATTATCATATGATGCCGAGGCTGATGCAGCGGAGTCAAGCCCTCCTTTTGAGATCGAGACATGGGGACCCGCTAGGTGGAGGAGGCGGCAGCAGCGATTGAAAACAAGGCGGGATTCCCGAGCATCGATGCAGTATACTTCAACACAAGCGACCATTCCTCTTGACGACGGTAGACTGGCTAGACAGCCACAAAGGAAAATCCTTGCTGGGAGTGGAAAAAAGGGGGCTTTGTGAACATGCGAATCGATCGGCTCGCTTCGTTTGGAGGCGTTCTCCTATGGCTGAGCGCCACCGCGTACGCACAGGTGGATACAGCCACCATCACGGGCAATGTTACGGACCCGACCGGCGCCTCCGTCGTCGGCGCGCGGATCCGGGCGATCAATCAGGCAAATGGTTTGGATTACCGCGCCGTCGCCGGCGACTCCGGCGTGTACGTGCTGACCGCGTTACCGATCGGGGTCTATGATCTCGAAGTCAGCAGCGACGGCTTCCAGACGATCCGGCGGCGCGGCATCACCCTCAGCGCCGGTACCCGCGCCAAAGTGGACGTTCAACTGGCGCTCGGGCAAGTGTCAGAGGTGGTTGAGGTGAGCGGACAGATCCCGCTGCTCGAATCTGAGACGTCTAATCTCGGCCAGGTGATTGAGAACCGAACCATAACACAGATGCCGCTCAATGGGCGGAACTATCAGGATCTGGCCGTTCTTTCCGTAGGCGTGTTGCCTTCGCGCGCGCAGAATTTCGTGGAGGATGCGTTTAGCGCCAACGGAGCCAGCCACGACCAGAATGTTTTTACGCTGGACGGAGCGGACAATAACAACTACTTCAGCGGAATCGTTGTTGCTTCTAACCAATCCGTGAAACCATCGATCGATGCGATCCAGGAGTTCAGGCTGGAGACTCACAACTATGGCGCCGAGTTCGGCCGTGGCGGAGGCGCCGTCGTGCAGGTAACCACGAAGTCCGGTACGAACCAGTTCCACGGTTCGCTGTTCGAGTTTCTGCGCAACGACAAGCTCGATGCGAACAATTTTTTCAACAGCGGCCGGCCAAAGCCCCCTTACCGGCAGAATCAATATGGCGGCACGGCTGGCGGACCCATCAAGCGGGACAGATTGTTCTTTTTTGGAAGCTTTGAAGGGACCAACATCCGTGAGAAGTTGACGCGGCTGAGCACCGTGCCAACACCGGCGCAGGTCGCCGGCAACTTCACCGGCGTCGCCAACATCTTCGATCCAGCGACCCAGGCTGCGAATGGCTCCCGCACGCAGTTCCCAAACAACACGATCCCAATCAACCGTTTTGATCCGGTGGCGATCCAGGTCCTGCGTCTCTATCCGGCCCCGAACCGTTCAGGTGTTCAGAACTTTCTATTCAATGCGCCGCGCAACCTGGATGCATACAAGTATGACGCCAAAGTCGATTGGCGAATCTCCGACCGCGATACCGTGTTCGTGCGCTTTAGTATTCTCGACTGGTTCCGCCTGGAGCCTGGCAGTCTGCCATTGCCGGCGAGCGGTGGCGACACCAACGTTCGCACGTCGGACGCGAAGACCGGTGTCGTCAACTGGACGCGTGTGTTCCCAAACGCCTCGATGGTCAACGAGGCGCGGCTAGCCTACAACCGGCTGGTGGGAACTATTAACACCCCAAATACCGAGCAGTACTGGAAGCAATTCGGATTCAAGGGTACCTTCGACCGAGCCGATATCAATGGCATTCCGTTCTTTCAACCCGCCGGGTACCGTTTCATCGGTGACCGCAGCTTCGCGCCCGACCCGCGGAAGCAGGACGTGAGGCAATTCGTCGATACCTTTTCCTGGAATCGCGGCAAACACGCCCTCAAGATGGGTATCAACACACGAAACATCATCCAATACACTGGCATCACCAACTTCGCGCGTGGCGTTTACACCTTCAACGGACAGTTCACGCGTTCGGTCGCCGGAACGCAGACCGCCGGCGACGCTTTGGCCGATGCTTTGCTCGGGCTGACGAGTAATGCGCAGTTGAGCGCGGTGCTCGATAACCGGCGCATTGGCTGGACTCATGAAGCATTCTTGCAGGACAACTGGAAGATCACGCCGAAACTGACGCTGAATCTGGGCGTCCGATACGAGTATCAGTCGCCCTACGTCGAGCAGAACGATCGGGTGGCAAACTTCGTGGTCGATTCGTCCGACTCCGCTTTTGGCACGGTTATCTTCCCTCGTGGGGACAGCGTGGAACAGCGCTCCTTCCGCCGCCGTGATCTAAATAACTTTGCTCCGCGAATCGGCTTCGCATACCAGTTGACGGACAAAACAGTTATCCGAGGCGGATATGGGATCTTCTACCTGGGCACCTTCGCCCTGGTCACGGGCGCCACACCGGATTACAACCCGCCGTTCTATCTTCAAGTGAACATTCCCACGCAGGCAGCCGCGTCTACTTCGGCGCATGTCATCCGCGACGGATTCTCGAGCAACGCGCTCAACCCGAACGTGCTCGACGGCCGTTCGCTCGCCGCCATCTGGCCCTATGGATGGTCGGATGGCACGACCAATCAATGGAACTTCAACATCCAGCACTCTCTGCCCTGGAACTCGCTCTTCTCCGTGGCGTACGTGGGCTCGAACACAGTACACACCACGGTCAGCGCCATCGACATCAATCAACCTGTTCCGGGCCCGGGAGCGAACAATCCGCGGCGGCAGTTTCCGCGTTTTGCCGACATCCTGATGTCTGTACCAATCGGCGGTGCCAACTATCAAGCACTCGAGCTCAAGTTTGAACGCCGATTCAGCGGCGGGTTCTCGATCCTGGCCGGCCACACGTTCAGCAAGACTCTCGAGAAGCAAATCGGTCAATTGACCAGTATTCTCGCGCCCGAGAAGCGGCTCTCGTTCCAGCACCTTCCGCATCGCTTCTTCACCGCCGCCGTCTGGGAGCTGCCGTTCGGCAAGGGCCGGCGAGTTGCGGCGGAAGGCGTCCTGTCACATATTCTTGGCGGATGGCAGCTATCGCCAATATTCGAGGCTCAGAAAGGACTGACGTTCACCCCCTCGGTGAACGGAAATCCGGCGAATACCACGGGCGGACAGCGGCCGAATCGGTTACGGGACGGCAATCTTTCCCGGTCGGAGCGAACACCGGAACGGTGGTTCGATAGCACGGCGTTCGCCGTTCCCGCGCCTTTTACATTTGGTAACTCGGCGGCCAGCGTTCTATTCGGGCCAGGCCTGGTGAACCTGGACCTTACCGTAGCACGGACCTTTCGCGTGACTGAGAAAGTCTCGCTCGACTTCCGCTCGGAGTTTTTCAACCTATTCAATGACGCGCACTTCTTGTTTCCCAATGCGGTCGTGAACACGCCGAATGCAGGGGCGATTTCCGAGACGGCAAGCTCGGCACGTCAGATACAGTTCGGACTGAAGCTGACTTTCTGAGAAGGAGGGACGTGCCTGGCGCATTTCCGGAGAAGGACGTGGCGCACGCTTCAGCGTGCCGCCGTGGGCTTGAGCCCCACGGTCCGCACGGCGAGTTGAAACTTGCCGCAGCACGCTGAACCGTGCGCCGCAGCACAACGCAGCGGCTTCTCACAGCTTCAACAGCGCCCGCAGCCGTTTGGTTTGCACCCGCGATACCGGAATCTCGGTTTGCTTCTTATCGTCCATCCGCAACTGGAAGGACGACTTGAACCAGGGAATCACCTCCCGAATCCGGTGGATATTCACCAGATAGGACCGGTGCACCCGCCAGAACGAGTCCGTGTCCAGATTCGACTGCAGCTCCTCGATGGTCCGGTAATTCGACACGCCCTCCATCTGCGTCGTCACCACCGAGATCAGGCCATCGTCGATGGTCGCATAGACGATTTCGGATGTGTCGACAATAAAATTTCGGCCGTGCGCGCGCACCAAAACCTTGGTCCGTTGCAGTGCCGGCTTGGCGGCTGGCGCCGGTTCCGCTGGCACCGCCTTCTGCCGTTCAGTCAGCCACTTTTGTGCCCGCGCCACTGTGGCCGCTAGCCGGTCCTTCTCGACGGGTTTCAGCAAATAGTCGAGGGCTTCCAACTGAAAGGCTGCTACTGCGTACTGCTCGTATGCCGTGGACAGAACGAAATAGGGCAAGTGCCCCGGCGTGTCCCTCACTCGCCGGATCACACCGATCCCATCCAAACCTGGCATCTGTACGTCTAGAAACACGACGTCCGGTTCGAGATCTTCAATGAGATCCACCGCTTGCAGGCCGTTGGACGCAACGCCCACCACTTCGACGTCCGGATGATCCCGGAGCAGAAAGGCGAGGTCATCCAGAGCCAGTTGCTCATCGTCTGCCAGAAGGGCGGTTAAGGCGACGGCGCCGCGAGGCTGCATGAAAGTGTTAGTATAACAGTCTGGCAGTCATCATCCCTCAAACCTGGGCCCTCAAACTACGCTACCGCGCGGCCTTCGCCCCTGGGCGTTCGCACCGCGTCGCTGAGACCACTTGGCGGTGAAAGCGTCGTTGACTAAGGAGTACCGGCTTGGGGCGGCGCTATGGGCTTTTGCGCCCGGAAACCGGCGGATCCAAAAGGAGTCTAAATCTTGGTCGAACCCACGAAAACGAAAGTCGCACCCGCGGATGGAAAGCTGGGCATTCTCATTCCCGGCATCGGCGCCGTCGCTACCACCTTCATCGCCGGCGTCGAGTTGGTAAAGCAAGGGCTGGCGCAACCGGTAGGTTCCCTCACCCAGTTGGCTACCATTCGCCTCGGCAAGCGCACTGACGGTAAATCCCCTTACATACGGGACTTCGTGCCGCTCACTAAACTGAATGACCTGGTGTTCGGCGGGTGGGACATCTACGAGGACAACGCCTACCAGGCCGCCTCCAACGCGCGTGTGCTCGAGCAAGCGCAGCTTGACTCGGTAAAGGGTCCGCTCGAAGCGATCCAGCCCATGAAAGCGGTCTTCGATCACTCCTATGTGAGGCGCATCGACGGGCCGAACGTCAAGAAGGGCGCCAACAAGCGGGACTTGGCCGGGCAGTTGATGGAGGACATCCGGCAGTTCAAACAGAAAAACGGTTGCTCGCGGCTCGCCATGATCTGGTGCGGGTCCACCGAAGTCTACAAGAAGCCTGCCGCAGTCCACCAGTCACTCGACGCCTTCGAGAAGGGGCTCGAGACCAATGACCCCGAAATCGCTCCAAGCCAGATTTACGCCTACGCCGCCCTTCAAAGCGGCGTTCCATTCGCCAACGGCGCTCCCAACCTCACTCACGATATTCCGGCTCTGCTCGATCTTGCCCGCGACCTCAACCTTCCCGTCTGTGGCAAGGACTTCAAAACTGGCCAGACCTTCATGAAGACGCTCGTCGCGCCCGGACTTAAGTCTCGCATGCTTGGCGTTCACGGCTGGTTCTCGACCAACATCCTCGGCAACCGCGACGGCGAAGTCCTGGATGATCCCGACGCGTTCAAGACCAAGGAGGAAACCAAGCTCTCAGTTCTCGATCAAATCCTTCAGCCCGACCTGTACCCCGACCTCTACAAGAATCTCTTCCACTCCGTCCGCATCAACTACTATCCGCCGCGCGGAGACTCCAAAGAGGGCTGGGATAACATCGATATCTTTGGCTGGCTGGGCTACCCCATGCAGATCAAGATCGACTTTCTGTGCCGCGATTCAATCCTGGCCGCGCCCATCGTGCTCGATCTGGTCCTGTTCCTCGACCTTGCTCATCGCGCCGGCCTGCGCGGAATCCAGGAATGGCTTTCGTTCTACTTCAAGGCGCCGATGACCGCCCCCGGCCTCTATCCCGAGCATGACATCTTTATCCAGCTCATGAAGCTCAAGAACCGCCTGCGCCATCTCATGGGCGAAGAGCTGATCACGCACTTGGGCCTGGAATATTACGATTAAGCCGCGAATGAAAGTACTCGTCATCGGCGGTACGCTGTTCATCGGTCGGGGTCTGGTGAAGTGTCTTCTCAAGGCCGGCCATGAAGTCTCGGTGCTGCATCGTAAGGCAGCCCATGACTTCGGCAAGAAGGTCGAGAACCTCCAGGCCGACCGCAACGACGGGGAGAGCGTCCGTCGCGCCATTGATGGCCGCCGCTTTGAAGCAGTCTTCGACAATGTCTACGACTGGGAACGCGGCACTACCGCCGACCAGGTGGCCGCGACGGTTCACGCCTGCGGGAATCATCTGTCCCGTTACATCTTCATGTCGAGCGTCGCAGCGTATGGGGACGGTCTCAATCACCAGGAAGGCGACGCCTTGGCTCCGGACAACCACCCGGAATCTTATGTTCGCAACAAGGCGATGAGCGAGCGTGTCCTGTTCCGCCTGCATCAGCGGCACGGCCTGCCGGTGGTTACTCTGAGGCCGCCGTTTATCTACGGTCCCGACAATCCTTTCTATCGCGAGCAGTACTTCTGGGATCGTCTCCGGGCGGGCCGCCCGATTATCATGCCCGGTGACGGACGCCGCCTCATGCAGTTCGTCTATGTCAAGGATCTGGTGGCGGCCTGCCTCGCCGCCATGGAGCTTCCTTCCGTGATCGGGCACGCTTTCAACGTGGCCAATGCTCGTCCGATTACGCAAATGGAAGTCGTCGAGGCAATGGCGGCCGTTGCGCGAAAGAAAGCCGAGTTCGTGCACGTCCCGCGGCAAAGGATCCTTCGTTCCGGCGGCCACCCGTTACGCCCGCCGCTCTACTTCGGCGTCTATTACGATATGCCGCCGATTACCGAAGTGATCAGCAAGACCCAGCGCATGCTCAAATTCAAGCCGACTCCTTTCGTTGATGGGCTAAAGGAAACTTATCGCTGGTACGTCAAATCCTATAAGGCGCACAAACAGGACTACCGGTTCGAGGATGAGCTGATTAGATCCGTTCGCCACACGTGACGATGCCGGCTCCGTTCGGCCGTTAGGCCACTATACCTTCAACCACGCTGACCGGCGATTGTGTCGGCACGATCCGGCTCAGGTTGAATCCGGCGCGATCCAGCAGCGAGTGGAATTGCTCTTCGGTGCGCTCCCGGCCGTTGATGGTCAGCATGGTGATGTCGAGCAACTTGGAGGAGTCGGGCTGATTGCCGGCTTGGATGACGGCATCGATGATCAAGACTCTCCCGTGGGAGGGCATGGCCGATCTGCAGTTCTTGAGGATCTCGACGCATCGTTCATCGTTCCAGTCGTGGATGATGTGCTTCATCATATACGCGTCACCACCAGCCGGAACCGAGTGGAACATGTCGCCCCCGATGACCTCGCAGCGCGCCGAGAGGCCCTCGGCCGCGATGCTGTCGCGCGCACCGTCGACCACGGTTGGCATGTCGAACAGTACCCCCTGCATGGTTGGGTTCTTCTTGAGAACGGCGCAGAGCAGGCTGGCATGGCCGCCGGCAATATCCACCAGATTCCGGATCGGTGAGAAGTCGTACGCCGCGATGACCGCCGGAATTTCGACGCTCGAGAAACTGGTCATAGCTTCGTCAAATAACCTTCCGACTTCGAGGTTCCGGCTGAAATACTCGAACGGTCCCATGCCGTGAACGTGGTCAAAAGCTGGCTTGCCGGTTTTCACGCTGTACATCAGATCCTGATAGCTTCGGACGAAGTAGTCCATCACGACGGTTCGTGCCCAGGCGCGCATCGATCCGGGGGCGTCGCTCCGGAGGCAGTCGCCGAGTGGGGTCAACTGAAAGCGATGTTCCGCATCTTCGGCGAAGAGTCCCACGCTCGAAAGCGCGCGCATCAGACGATAGAGCGCGTCCGGGTCGGCTCTGACGGAGGCAGCGAGGGCGCGCGCGTCTCGGGGGCCGTCCTTCAGGAGGTCCGCGATACCGAGTTCGGCCGTGACTCCGATCATCTGGGAGACCCAATAGCCGGTGGTAAGATTTACCATCATCGCCCCCGGCGGCGGTTGTTGAGGAGCATTTGCGGAGGTTGCCATAAGGGATCGAGTATACAGTACGCGATGACGTCCTGGACGAGTGGTGTTCCGTCCCGCGACTGTTCGAGCCGCGACCCTGAGGGAGCGGTTTGTTGACGAACTTCCGCTAGAGACTGAGTTTTCCTCGGTACATCATCGATTTCAGCTTGAACCGCTGCTCGATCTGGGCCGATCTCGTCTTGGCGGAGAACAGCAGGAAACCTTCGTCTATCTGAATGTTCTCGATCCGCGGGAAGCGAAGTGTCGCCGCCAGGTGAATCCCGTGCGGTGGAAGGTCCACCGAGGCCGCCCGCACAGAACGGCGCCCCTTCACAGCCAGACTTGCCGTTCGCCCCAAGTCCTCTCGCAAGTGATTGGAATCATTGCCCACCAGAATCGCTGGAAGCCCAACGATGTCCACAACGTATTCCGGCCCTCCCTGTTCGAGTAACTCGATCGCCTCAGGGTTCCTCAATCCATCGCGTCCAAACTCCTGAAGCGCCAAAGCCTGGCGAATGGGCAGCGCGCTGGAGCATCGGATGATCAGATATGCTTCGGTGCGAACACTTCGGGTCCCGCCTTGCTGGCCTGGCCCCGTGCGAGGAATTCTACTGGAAGGCGGCCTGCCAGGCCAGCCCGTGCCCGGGATAGGGGAGGGTATGCCGATGCCACCCGGAAGCCCTATCTGGCTGTATTGAGTGCGTGGCGGAGGCATCTGCGGCTGAGTCTCGAATAGCACCGTCAACGGCCGGGCCCACGGAGAATCGCTGAGGAGCCGGTCGACAAACTCTGGGGACCAGTTTGGAAAAGACGGTTCCTCCCAAGACTTGGCTGCAGCCTGAGGCGCGGCAGTGAGACCCACCGTCAACGACGCTAGAAAAGATCTTCGTGTCATCGTGACGTCACGCGCAGTAGACCTCCTATTAGATAAACGCCTGGTATCCAACCACGTTTCGGACAAGGATGGCAAGTTTTGTAAACATTTCTTGACGATCCTCTGGCTCGGTGGCCGGAGCACTATAGGTCTTCTAACCGCGAGACCCGGCTCCCGTATGGTCAAGGCTCGGACCCGGGCTAAGTCGTGCGCGTGAGCAAGCGGAAGAACCTAACCACGTGGTCGCATACCTACCCGCTGCGCGGCGTACTCGTCATGACCCTGTCTGTTTACAATCGGAACGCTTCCCGGCCGGCGGCCTAGCGAAAAGCAGCCGCCGTGACAGCGGTATCCTCGTAGGTTCGGCAGTAGGCGATTTTGCCATCCTTCACCACGAACCGCATCGCCCATGCTGTAGTGAATGACTTGCCGGTTTTCAAAGCTACGCCGGACCAACGTCCGGTTGTCATCACTTCATCGCCCTGCGTCACATAGACATCCGGCTCGAAGCTCTTGACCCGGACCGCGGCGGCAATCTGTTCAAAGAATTTCGATACCTCAGCCCGCCCCGAGTAGTGCCCGTGGTAGGGCATTTCCGTCGAATCGGAGGCATTCCAGTCGGTGTCATTAGCCACCCGATTCAGGATGAAGCCGATGTCGCCCCTTGCAAACGCCTCGTAGAGGCTCTGTATCAGTTTTGCGTTTTCGTTCATGACGTTCTCCTTAAGGGAATACGGAAAACATCAGCGACTGGATTCTCTGCCCCCTGAAATTTCTTAACCGGCGTCGCCATCCGCGTGTGAGCGCTCGATGCCGGCGCCGGCCGGCGGTTTCTTGTACGTCTCAACCTTCGAGCCAATGGGACCCTGGCGCGTGCGATCGAGAAGCGCGCTGATCTCGACAGCGGTCATCTTCTGAAACGACTTGCAGAGCGCAACGTTTTCCTCAAGCTGTTGCACGGTTTCGACACCGGACACGAGCGTGTGGATATCGTGGCTCCAGGAGAAGCGCAGACATTCCGGGATCGTCGCGACCTTGTGTTGGGTGATGCCGCCGATGGCATTGGATTTCATGCCGATGCAACCGAGTCCCCGCTTTGCGGCATTGGGCAGGAAGTTGGTGATGAAGCTCAGGTAGTGCGGGTCGATCAGGTTCACCGGGTGCTGGACGGTTTCCCAGCCATCGTAACCATCGAGCAGGCGCTGATGAACGGTGTAGTCGTGATGGCCGGTGAAGCCGATGTGCCGGACTTTACCTTGCTTCTTGGCCAGGACGAAAGCCTCGAGCGATCCACCAGGTCCGAAGATCTTATCGACTTCGTCATGGCGTGACACCTCGTGGCACTGCCAGAGGTCGAGGTAATCGGTCCTCATGCGCCGGAGCGTTTCCTCGAGCTGCTGCATGGCTTCCACTTTGGTGCGGTTCTGGGCCTTCGACATGAGCAGAACTTTCTTGCGGAGTCCGGCGTCGAGGGCCTTACCGTAGATTTCATCGCTCTTTCCGTCGTGATACTTGTGAGCGCTATCGAGAAAGTTGACGCCCAAATCGATGGCGCGGTGGATGATTTTGATGGCGTTCTCCTCGCCGTTCTTCGCCATGTGAAAGCCGCCGAGACAGAACTTTGAAACTTTCAATCCACTCTTGCCGAGAGTGCTCATTGGCATGACGCCATTGGCGAGCGCATTCGAGCTTACGCCCAAGGCGGCCGAGCCCACTTGCAGAAATGTACGCCGTTGCATGGTTCTACTCTATTACGGTTGCCCTCCGGATTGCATCCAGGCGTGGGAACTGGCGGTCAAGGTACTCGTTGTCCACCTGTTGGATCTTGATGCCATCGGGCCCGGCGCCGCGCGGAGCAAGCTCTCCGTAGAGATAGGAGAGCTGATCCACGACTTCCATGCCCTCGGTGACCCGCGCGAAGGGGACGAAGCCCGTGGCGTCGAGGGATTCGTTGTTAGACAGGTTGCGGAAGATCCGTTGTGCGCGATCCGGGACCGAGCTTGGCGTAGCTGAGAGTGGCGGCGATTCTTCAGTTTGGCCGCATCGTCCGGGATTCGCATCATCGCGTAGAGCTGGTGGGTTTTGGGATTGCCGTTGATGCCGAACTGGGCGATGTATTTCTTGATGACGCGATGGAACTTGACTCCGTCGTAGAAGCGGGCCTGGACGAGCTCGAAGAAGTGGTCCGCGCCATGTGGAGCCCAATCGCGTTTCACTTCGACGGTG
>Ga0187893_10002685_pt1 | contig 38423 bp, 31 predicted proteins | sample MA1701074metaG_FD_139574 | JGI IMG/M metagenome (GOLD analysis project Ga0187893, IMG submission 139574) | White microbial mat communities from a basaltic lava cave in the Kipuka Kanohina Cave System on the Island of Hawaii, USA - MA170107-4 metaG ... | reverse complement strand
TCCACTTGCTGGTGTTGATCCTCAGAGAGTCGGAATGGGGACGACGACCGCGGCATGTCTGATTATGCCTGAAGCTGCTCCAAATGTCCAGCTATGTGTTGGATACTACACTAGCGCCTGGTCTACCGCCAACAGAGCCAGAGATTCGACCTACCCCCGGCCTGTTGCTGCTCCCTTAGTAACAGCAAAAAGTTTCATTCGTCAACAGTAAAAGTTGATTCCGCAATGGTCGAGGGGCAGACGGGCACCGTGTGATGCTCCAGCGTGAAATGTACTCGAAAACACAGGCGAGTTGGAGGAAACTCCAGGAAAACTTTTCCCAGAGTTTAGAGGATAGAGCGAGCGTTCTCTGCTGGCCATTTCCGTGCCCCAGTTTGGTAGAGTGGCTGGGTAGGTAAGAAAGCAGGCTGCTGAACGCCGCAACTTTCAAAAAAGGAATCAGGGTGACTGGTCCCTGAGTCATTCCCCTCGGACCCAGTGCCCAGCAAGAACAAGACTGGCTTGGAAAGGAATCAATCACAACTCTATTCCGCAGACTGCGGCGGACGGGCTTAACAAACGCTATGCCAACTGATGCTTACCGATTGAGCGCTGCGGCGCTGGGGCTTGTTCTCGCCACTCGAAAGCCTACGTTGTCGCGTGTCTGATTCGGGAAATATGTCGTGTCTCCGCGATGCGCCGATCGGGTTGTGAACCACTCGTAAGCAAAGGATCCGCCGCGTCGAGTTCGCGCCAAGTCATTTCCTACTCGGAGCATTTCATCCTCGACATCTTCCGTGATCGAGGCGGTATCCGGATATGTCCGACGGCGATCGAAGGTCCATTCCCAAACGTTCCCCAACATGTCGAAGAGGCCCCACTGATTTGGCAAGAGTTGGCCGACCGAGTACGCACGCTCGCGATTGGTGTTCCCGTCATACCAGGCGTATCGCGCCAAGGCGGCGACGTCATCACCGAAGTGCCAGCTACTTGTTGTTCTAGCCCTTGCAGCGTATTCCCATTCCGCCTCGGTTGGAAGCCGAAAACCCGTCCTGTGTAGATAGTGAGGAGGAAGTTCTATGCCCTTGTCCGCGTCAATGATCTCGGGGTACACCCACTGACTTCTTGGGAAGCCGGCTTGCCCACTCAGCCAGTTGCAATACCTGGCTGCATCGTACCAACTCACTGCGACCTTTGGGCTATCAGGAGCTCGGGAGAATCTCGCGAATCTCGGCGGATCTCCAAATCTAGCTGCGGTGGCAGCCCTCCATCGCGCCGCGTATTCGGGCACCGCCGCAAGGAAGCGGTTGAATTGCTCGTTCGTGACCTCCTTTGTCGCGATCGCATATGCCCGCGGGATCCTCACTCGATGAGGGGTCTCGGCTGCGGACCGGCCAGGTTCACTCAGAGGCGAGCCCATCGTAAACTCCCCGCCATTGATGACGACCATGTGATGCCCCTCAGGTCCATCGTGGGAACTCACCTTGCCACGACTCGATGGCCGCTGCCCGAGCAGGGTGCTGCAAATGACGGCGCAGGCGAGAGGCATCCGGTAAACTAACTTGCGATCGAACAGACGAAGCATAGTGTTCTTGACGATGGCGTGCGCGTTTCGGTTGGCTGGTTGACCTTGCAAGTCTCGAAAACGGCGTAGTGCTTACCGGTGCGCTCCACTTGACCGAAAGTGAGGCATCAGATCCTTCGTTCTTCACTCGGCCTGCTGCCAGCGAATCTGCCGCTGTTTTCGTCTAGCAGCCGCGCTACGTCGAGCCCCAATGGCGTGTTTTCGGGCCGGGTGCACTCTCCTCTTAACGATTTGTGACAACGTTTGATTTTTCTGTTTCGATTGGGGATAGTTACGGCGAAGTTCAGACATGGGTCATGCCCGAAACCCGAGTGAATTCCTTGAAGTCTTTGGCACAAATCTGCGACCCATTGTCGGAGATGATCCTGGGCTTCTTTCGTGCACTCCAGGATGATCTCGATGTCCGCCTCGGTCATCGAATCTCGCAGATCCCGGTTCACGATGTAGCGGCTGCAGCAGCCGTCCAGCCTGCACAAGTAGTAGAACGACCTACTAATATTGATGTGCGACGCGTCGCCAGTGGGTTTCGCGAAGCCCGTGCGATCTTCGACGACTTGTCGTTCCACTTCGACAAGAGTCCAGCCCGGCGATCAGCCGCCACACGGTCGTCGGGCTAACCGCTACAAGTCGGCTCCAGCATAATGAACGCCAGCCCGGCCGTAACCTTCCAGCGCGTGGATTCTGGTCGAACTGGGTCACACCGGGGGAGGGATCGCCCATTCCGATTGCTTGGCGAACCATCGGCAAATGCTTTTCGGCTTTGAACCGCACACTTGTGTGTGTGACGATTCCTCTGGCAGCGGGTCGGGATGCACCGTTTGGCCCTTCGAACGGACTTGGCCAGCCTTAATCGAGGCAAGGGCATACCCATCGTGCCCCGCCATGATCCGAGTTGCGGAGCCACCTTCAGCTTCTATGATGTCCTGCCTGTAGACGGACATTGGATCGCCGTCCTCGTCGTCCTCGAACGCAGCCGATGATGGGCGCCATCGGCGGAGGTTCTCATCGAAATGCAAGTGCTTCGGAGGGACGCGGCGCAGCAACGCGACACTATCGTCGACTGAGGGATCGTTCGGAAAGTTCTTTGCGCAGTCTTCTGCGATGCCCAAGCGAGAAGCTCACTTTCCCGAGAGCCGTCCCAGCCATGACCTCAATTCAAGCTCGTGGCCGGGCAAGGGTACATCGGAAGACTTGACAGACCCGGCCTCCTCCGCAAAGAAGCTAACCTCATCTGGGGATTCGATGTAGATCTCAACGTCCACCCCCTTGGTGTGCCATTCCAACTGGATACCACCCTTTACAGTCGGTACAACGGATGGGGGTGGCGTATTAGGTTCTAAAAACTCAGCTAGAAGCCGAATCGCCCGCTTCGCACTCCCGTGGTCAATGGGTTTTGCCGAGTACGAGTTCCAACCTGGCGGAAGGCTAAGCAAGTCTGCCACAGCTTCAACGCTCTTCCGGAATGTCGGCGACATAGGAGGATTGGCGTGTACATTCAAGGCTCCTCCCTGTTTTCGGATCACTACCCTCTGGAGCACCGAGATTGGCTGCTCAACTGCCGCCGTCACGACTGCCGGTCGGGCCAATACGTCAGGCAGCGTCGTCGCGGAGAGCCTCCATTCCGAAAGAATAGCCGCTTCCGCCAATCCGTACTCGTTCTCGCCAACGATCGTCGTGTCAGGCATCTATCTTCTCCCAGACGCGGTGCATTGCGGGTGTCGTCAGGTCTGCGAATCCCTTCACAATCCACTCCCGACCAACATCAAAGAATGAGAAAGCACCCTCAATTCCTTCTCCGATCGGCACACCGCGGGCTGTCAGGTTCAGAACCAGAATCGGAGAGTTGTCCGTCTTCTTCCATGCCGGATGCACGACTACGTGCAACCGGCCGACCGCCTTCCCATTTTGGTCCGGAATCAAGAAACGAATGCGCACCCCAGCGTCCTCTGGCTTCGGCAGAAACGATCCATTCACGAGTCCAGCCCACATAGAGAACACCTTTTCGAATTCCCCGTGTCGGTCCCATACTCCTGCTGGCTCAATGTGATTGACATAGGTCACCTCACATTGGTTCACCGCGAGAGTACCGAGCTTTTCGTCTTGAAGAAACCCTTCCAAGACAGCCACCTCACCTCGGAATTTCGCGCGGATTGGTTCGTAGTGCGGGTAGGGCTGCATGCCTTCCATCTTCCGCCAGTTGTGAATCAACCGATTTGACTGCACTTGGATGAGTTCGGTCTTCGTTTCGTTAACAAACCAAACTCGTGGCAGCGCTGGCTTCTCCTCGATCGTGACCTCAACCTGAGGCGGGGAAGGGGGGCCGAAATCTTCAAAGACCTGCGGAAGCTGTGGGTGTTCCTCGATCAACGGCAATTCCTGACGAAACTTCGTCCAGAGCACACCGAGGTGTGCGCTCGTCAAGCCCGGAATCGGCTCAAACTGGAGCGATAGCACCGTCTCCGCGACTGGTGGCTTCCCGAAATCCGGCAGATCTTTAGGACGCGACATTACAAAGACACACCAGCGCCACCTGGTCGTTCATTAATCGTTTTCGGATGGCACGAGGTTGCAGCCGACCATGCTAACACTCCGAAGCACACCGAAGGAAGAAGGCGTCCTTTCGCTTCGTTTGACGACTCTATCAGCGCGATTTGGTATAAGAAATATTTGTCCCTAAATATGGTATACCATATCAGTAGTGTCTCGCACAGCACAATCCACCATTGACCCGAAGTTCTGGGACCGTTTGCGCGAAACCCTCAAATCCCACATGAATTCCACGGGGCTCAAACAAAAGGAACTGGCAGCAGAATTAGGTATCGATCCGACGACGCTCAACAACTTTTTGAACCGCCAGAGCAAATCGCTGGGTGGGCTCGCAGTTGCACTAGCCTGCACAGTCGTTGATCTTATGTGCAATGGCACTAAGATCGGGAGAATAGGCTGCGCCAAGCTTGCGAAATCAGAAATTATGCGGCGTGAGGAGCAACTGGTGTTGGAATTCGACGAGACATTCGAGCTCAGGGCCAAATCGAAGCGCCCAACGATTGTTGTCCGAAAGACCGTGGCGCGCCAGGACCGTCTACGCCTGGCCATTACGCGAATCGTCTAGGGACTGAGTGCCGGTTGGCTTCTCTCACGGTCACTGCACGATCAGTGCCGCTGGCAAGGCCTATGCCAGATTTGAATCTGATCCTCTCGACACCGATCCCGGCGATTCCACAATCCTCTCCTTCGTTGAGCAGCTTCCGCTGGCGCGTTGTTGAGTGGCTGTTGCCACGAATCTTTCGTGGCTTTCGATGGCGCTACTGCCGACCGACTTCCACTCGGAACATCGACGTCGGAATTCACGCGAGGACGGATGGCACTCGACGGAGCCCATCCGAAGCATGGTTGCGGAGCGATTGGTTGCGTACCCCGAATGGAGTTTCGACCCGATGACGCATAGAGCGTCAACGCGGCGATGCTGTCTTTAAATCCTCCCAGTCTTCGACATGTCGGGTTTTAGATCACGAAATGTCGGGTAGGATGTCGGAAAATCGGACCAACCCGACAGGAATGTCCTCCATGAAATCAACATGTTAGATGCGATTTGTCGGAAATGTCGGGTTCTCAGAGAGGTAGACCCTTGCGGGGACTTTGAACCCTGAAAAAACGAGCACGCGTCTGAAGTGCGGTCCTTGGACTCCGCTTGGACTCCACAAGTGGTTTCCGTCCGCGTTGAAAGCTCGTAAGTGTTTGAAGGGTTTTGGTGGACCTGGAGAGATTCGAACTCTCGACCTCTTCCATGCCATTTAAGAAATATCAATCACTTACGGGCAGGAACGGCGGAAACACAAGACTTAGCGTATCACGCCGTGGACGCCGGTGGACGCCACGAGGCGTATTTTGGGCGTCTGGACTCCACGCGGACTCCAGGACTCCACACCTGGGGCTGGCACCCCGCGTGCTTTCACGCGCGCGGTTGCAGGCTGTGGTGATTGTTGTCTGCTGGAGCAGACAACAACGGATTTCTCTATAAAGATGATGCCCATGTGGAGTTACCGTTTCGCGACTTCAACTCGCCGGTGCGGGCCGGGAGCAGTTGTCAAGGATTGCTTGACGACTGGATTCCCGCGCGAGAATGCGCGGAACGCGATGCGGCATTTGCCTTGGACGGGAGGACTTGGGGGCCGACGGGAACCTTGAGATTAGTGGATGGTCTGGGGTCCGGCGACCGTGCCATCCAGCTCGGCGAACTTCGCGGTAGGCGATGCCGGGATCTCGCTAACGGCCTCGTGCTCGCCGGAAAGCTTCTCGCCCGCGCTCGCCAGCTTGTCCTGAATTCGGCGCGTGAGATCGGCTTGCCGGTTGAGTTGGATCTTCGTGTATCCCTCGGTCATCCGAACCGTGCTGTGGCCAGCCATCTTCGAGGCCTCGATGCTTGATCCTCCGGCTTCCTGGACCCAGGTGATGTAGGCCCGCCGGAGCGAATGTGGTCCGAGGCCAGGGAAGTCGCAACCCTCGGCTGCCGCCGCCTTCTTCAACGCTTGCCGTACTCCGGAATCCCACAGCGGCAGGCCACTGCCGTCCGTTCGGGCGAAGATCCATTTGTCCGGCTGTGCTTTGTCTGCGGTGGCCTTCACGCGGTACCGGTCCGCCAAGTTGCCCAACGTAAGAGGCCGCTTGCTGGTCTTCGATTTGGGATCGTCGATGTCGCCTCGCCAGTTGCGTTGCACAATGCGGATCACGCCCTCGTTGAGATCGAGGTGCTGCCACGTCAGGCCCAGTATTTCGGAGATGCGCGCGCCGGTGGCAAGCGCGGTTTCGATGATGAGCAAGTTGGGGTCGCTCAATCGCGCCAGTACCTTGACCGTCTCATCTTCCGTTAGAATCCGCTCCGGCCGCACGGTCCACTTCTCCCCGATCTTGACGCGCGACATTGGGTTACGGCGTCCTTCCGGCCAGTAGCCCCACTCCTCGGCTTTCGTGTAGATGCCGGACATGATTCCTCGCAGGTCGTTCATCATGTGCCAGGATTCGCACGTCTCGAAGAGCCATTGCTGGACCTCGTCCGGATTGATCTCGCACAACCGGCGAGTGCCCCACTTCGGGACGATGCGCTGCTCGAGGTGGATGACGTACTTCTCGCGCGTCGGCTTCGCCAGCAGAAAGCGCCCGGCGACCTCCGCTTCAACGTGCGCGGCCCTGTACTTTTCGACCATCCTGCCGAAGAGCGCCAAGCCGTCGGCGACCTTCTCCTGCACGGTGGGCTTGTTGATCTTCGCGAGGAATTTGTCCCGCTCGACTTCCGCCTGTTTCTTCGTCAGCCGGTTGTCACCCCTGCTCGGACCGATGGTGTTGAACTTCCGAATGGCCTTCGTCGTACCGTCCGCTTGCAGGACATCTTCCCAATAGCGGAAATACCAGTACGACCCTCCGCGATCCGTTCGCTCGTGAACGCCAGGGTGCTGAATCCGTATTTTCAATCGTAAGCCTCCAGTCAGCGCCTGAAGGTTACCTTCGTTCAAAAGCATCAATCAAGTCCAATAATATGAATAAGTTGAGAGTTTGCTACCCCAACGGGCCAAGCATGTGAGGACGGACAAATCATTGGTTCTTCGGGCCACAGCGGTCCCTCCTCCTCCGTAACCCCGACATTTCCGACAAGCACTGCTTAGGTTGGTGATTCCACAGACGCCGGCGATGTCGGGCACGCGAATCAACCCGACACGGAACCCGACATCGCCCCCGACATTCATGCGGCGTCCTCGTCCGCATCGGACACTTCCGGGAGAAACGTGCTCCGAAGGAAATGCAAGACGCTCTTGGATGTGCCACCGATGCTTCGGCGAACCGTGAGCGTCTGGCGCGCTTCATCCACCGATGCCAAAAAACCCTTCTCATGCAGCCTCTTTCGCAACGTCTGCTCGGCGACAGCAAGAACCTCACCTATGTCACGCCCGATGACTTGGACTGCTCGGAAAGCCGCAGTTGGCTCCAGATAGACGTCGTCCTCCACAACCCATCCAATGCATTCACCGAGCGGGACCCACCCACTGGAACCGTCGCGTCTCCACCCACACGACTCAGGCGACTGGTTAGGCTCACCGCCGCCCCGCGCTTCCAGGTGTACCCGCCCAGAGGTAAGTAGAGACCGGATCAAACCAACGAATCTCGTCGCAGGCTCGGTCGCCATCTGGTGCTTAGCTTGTGTCGCGGCGGCCAGGCTCAGGGCAGCCCAACACCGATTGAGGAGGTGGTCCCGTTCGACTCGGTCCACGGCTCCGGACTCAACGCAAAACTCCATATACAATTCGAATCCGGCCTGCAAGTTCGCGACGATATCCGGTGTGCGAGCGTGAGCGAGATTCCCCAGGGCCCGGCGGCGATGGTCTACGATCAACTTCTCGAACCGCTCCCGCGCCTCGTCGTAGTGGCGAGCCAGCCATTGCACGTAAGCTCCCATGGATTCCGTGAGGCGCCCCACCTGCGCATTGTTCTGGCACTCCGTGAGCACCGCGGTCTCGATGCAGCCTTTGGAAAGCTCAAGAATCAGCAATCGGGCGCGAATCGATTGACCGCGCGGGATGTCCTCGCCGGTCGAAAGGATCAAAGCGCGGGGTGGTTTTGGCTCCCGTAACCTGGCGGTGGAATCCAGTCGGCTGCGACCCGCGTGATTCCCGGCGGCCCGGAAAACGCGGTCGGCTGCGCTGTGGTAGCGGGCGACATCCGAACTGTTGCCTTGCGGAGCAAAGTCGTCGATGACGACCAGTGCATCCTTCCCCAGGAACGCGAGAACCTCGAGGGCGTTCCCTGTAGACGACCATGTCCCCGGTAGACGCAGCCGGTTCATGGCCACTCCGAAGTGCTGCTGGTGAAGAGCCGCAACTTCGCTCTTGAACGCGCCGGTCTCTCCTGCCAGGTGAATGGCGAAGTCGGCCTGACCGAGTACGGCTCGGTACGTGGTCGCCAACAGCGGAAGGCTGATTTGGTCCGGCCCCAGTTCAGCCAGCTTGAGACTTGCCTTGATCGCGGCTCTAAGCGCTTCCTGGCCGGAGGGTAAACGCAATTCGTAGTTGCTCATCTGGCCCAAGAGCCGTACGTTGACATCGGTCACTGCACCAGATCCGCTGATCGCGCCGCCGGCGTGAAGGAAAATCCAGCGACCGTCCACCTTGCGCCACCCGGTGTGCGCGTAGACGCATCGCTCTTCCGCGCCAATCGAAAGCGTTTGGATTGCAGTGCGAGCATAGTCCCGCTGATTAGGGAACGTGATCGCCGTCGCGCCCATCCGTTCGATGGGCCAATCCATGCTTGCGAATTCCGAGGCAGGGATCGTGAAGTGGAACTTCCGCCCCATCAGCTCCGCGTTGAGCTCGAATTCGCACTTCGTTTCGACGCCGTCATCCAACCGGATGTTGGCGGTTATGGTCGACTGAAAGTTCGTCAACTGGACCTGCACGAGGCGCTCGCCGCGAGTCGTCACACGAAATAGACCATCAGGCCTCGACTGGAACTGGGGAGGAAGGACAACTTCCAGGCGCGTCGCGGAAGAGGAACCTTCAAACAGTTCGAGGACTTTGCCCGGCCCCCACGCGGCCAGCAAGTCGTCGATTCCGTTGACGCCGCAGTCTTCCGGGAGGTTGACGAAATCCACCTTCGCACCGCGCGTTGCGAGTTCCCGGCAGACTCCCTTCCGCGCCCATTTCACGCTTTCATTCGTGTGGACATTCGCATCGAAGACGATGAACGTCTTTCGCCCATTCCATTCGACGCGGCCGAGGTCCGCAATAGGACCTTTGACATCCAGCCGTTCTCCCTTGGGCCCACCTGTCTTGCCGATTCTGCCGCGCCAATTCCAGACTCCCGAGATCGCGACGGGAATGAACCGCAGCGTCTCAGTCTCATGATCGGCGAGCCGCCAAAGGGCGAGTGCTTTCTTTTCTCCCTCTACAAGAGCGATTGGAATCCGGGGATCGGCGAGTTGCTCCGACGTAACGCCAGGCGGAATGAAGAGCCGGTTTGAACCGTTCGGGGGGCCAAGGTACTTCGCATGCTGCTTTAGTTTGCCGTCCTTGCCCGCAGTCCAGTCTGGATTATCGCGCCGGATGCGGTAGTTGAACGTTGAAACATCGCCGGGCCAGTAATAAGGAATGAGAATCCCCGCACAATCACGGTTTCCCTTTTGCCCAACGATCTCGCGTCCCTCGTGGCTGGCCACGCGCCGCAGAAACGCGGCATCGGCTAGGTCGCGTGTGATCCAGGATGCACCGAGCTGTGCGTAGTCATCTTCAGTGAGGACTGCACCCCACGCGGGAGGTCTACGCTCGGATAGGAATTCAGATTTCCACGGCGTGGAGGGGAGATTAGGCTCCAGCATCGCGTATCCCCCCAATGTCGCTACTTCCGACTTGACCCCGACCTATGCCTGTCGGAATCTCTATTCCGAGCGCGCGAGCTATGGCCACGGTCATCGCGCGAGCTTGGCTCGATTCGTGGGCTTCGCCGGTGGTCCCAGCGACGCGAACCTTCGCCCAGAAGCCGCCAGTCGCGGCGGCACCGGATGAGTAATCCTGCGGATTGGCCTGCTTCAACGCACGGAAGGCATCTTCCAGACGCGTGGCAGGCTGAAAGCGCCACCGCGGCAACCATCTGCGACCGCCTTGCATAAAACGCTCCGGGCCAACCGTCCATCCCATGACCCGTTCCGCTAGAAGCGCGGCCAGTTGTTCGTTGGTCATCGGGTGGCCCCGTTGGTTTCTGCGGAAGCCCCAGCCGGCAGAGATGTGTTGGCGCGGCGATCCAAATAAGACTGAAGGTCAGCCGCCGCGATCCTTATGGTCCGGCTACTGATGCGCGAGGCGCGCAGTTCGCCGTCGGCGATCAGCTTTCGCACGGTTGACCGAGCGCATTGGAGTTTCGCGCTCACTTGCGCCACCGAGAGTAGTTTTGAAACCGCCATATCTTTTGCTCTGGTTCGATTCTCAGAGCGAGTACAGCGGTCAATGCATTGACCGTTCGTTATGTCATTGAAGGGGGAGTGTTTTTTGGGGTTGACGGGCGAATCGGTAGAAACCCAATTGACCGTTTGGCGAATCGTAAGAGATTGGAAAGATTGAGCCTACCAGGAGTGGCGTTGACCGTTTTTGACCGTTGCCTACTTCGGTGCTGACCGTTTTTTTACGATCTCGCGGGACAGTGAATACCCCTTCGCGCGTCTGATCCGATCAAGGCACAGCTTAGCCGCGTCAGCCGACTCCAGTTGGAAGTCGACTCGCAGGCGCTTCTTCACTCCTGCCTCCTTCATGATCTGGGCGTTGGTAAGAGTGCAGAAGCGTTCCCTGCCAATAACATCGTGTACACGTACATCGCGTTCGGATAGCGGATGGCCCCGTCTTCGCGTCGGCGCGCCGTTTCTTTCACCCAGCGTAGGCACGGCTGCCTGGACAACGGACTCAACGGCGGCAAGGCGCAGTGCGGCCCTGTCGCATGGCAACTCATTCTGCAATTCACGCATCGCCAGCCTGAGTACCTGTTGTCCATCGTCATCTGTTGCGCGGTCGTCGCCGGCTTCAATGACTCCCCTAGCCACGAGTGCCGTCCGAACGTCAGCCGTGGTTGGCGATTTTGGAATGGAAAGGTTCAAGGGACTCCCGAGTTGTCGATCTCCAGCTGCAAACAGGCATCGGTGCCAATCCTCGGTACGCTCCGCGTCGTAGCTATTCTTCAGGAATCTGGAAGCCCACTTCACAACCCGATCTGTGAAGTCCGTGTCTGCGACAGCTTTTGTCCCCAGAGCGACCCCGAGGATGCCGACGGCATCGGAACAAAACGCCACCGGCAATCCGTCAATGACGACCTCGCGACCAGCCTGTCTCCGGAGACCTTTCTTTAGCGCCTCAATCTGTTCCGCATCAAGAATGCCAGCATCTGCGCCGAAGCCTAGAATAGCCACGGTCTGGAAATCCTGCTGTGCTCCCTCCCTCGTGGCCGCCTCGCTAACAAGCGAAGCAAATACAGCGTCCGTTTCGGTCTCCTGTAGCAACCACGCCCCGAATGCTCTGCTAAGTTCGGTCCTACCAGCGTCGGACACGCGTCTTCGGAGAGCTGCGCGAGCATCCTCCAAAAGAAACTTCGATGTGGCACTCACAGCATCCATCGGGTCTTTCCGATGCGGCCCAGCATCACCTCCGGGTTCCACCGGTCCATGAGCGAGAGGTGGCCAAGCGCATTCGCAATCAGATCGGAATACTGAATCGTTACCGGTATCGACCCCGGCAGAAACGTGCGCCATGAGTGACAAGAGAACGTGAACACTTGCCTGGTGAGGTAGGTCATGTCGGTGAATGTGGAATCCCGGTGCAGACTCAGGAACAGTGGGCTGGGCGTGCCGTCCTCCGGGCGCTTGACCTCCTGAGGGCCAGTCAACGACAGCAAGACCTCTCTCTTACCTAGCTCTAGGTACCGGCCTCTTTCCGGCGCGTATGCTCCCTTTGTTCGCTTCGTTTCATAGTCAAAGACGCCAGCCTGGGACTTGTCGAAGAGGATGTACGGATGCCGCTCATTGAGTTGAACGAACGCATATTCGACGTCGTAATCTCCAAGCTCAGTTAGAAGCCCTTTGATCGATTGCACCTCTTCCCCGCTGAAGCGCTTGAATGTTGCGTGAAACACTAGACGGACATGGTCCTTCGGCTGCCAGTTCATGTCCTGTCGAACTTTGAGAATAGCGTCGCGAAGCGTCTCCAGTAGCGCGGTCTGGTATTCATCCATCGAAACGGCCTTAGACAAATTGGATAGATGATAATTGCCGTCGCCGCTGAAGACCGTTGTGATACCCACGAACCGCTCATGCTCACCAAGTCGGCCCTCGCCAACGTTGGCGCTTCCCAAACCAATCACCAACTCGTGCGCAATTGCTGGATTTGCTTTGAGAAGCCAGGGGATACCGTTCAGCTTCGCGTAGGTTGCCAGGCCCATGGTGTTGAGCACGAACATGAGTTCGCGATCGGGCTTTCGAGCCTTTTCGATCTGGAATTCCTGGACGGGAATCTGGTGGGTGAGAAAGCTAGCCTTGGTGGCGAAGTACGGGTTGCAATTGACGGGCAAGTCACGGAACGACTCTTCTATCTGGACGAAGGCCAAGTCCCATTTCTGCCCAGAGCCGTGCTTTTCCAAAGCTCTTTGACAAGCCTTCCTGTACGAATCGACGGAGCTGCCCTCTGCGAGAAAGAAATCGTATTGGATGTCCTGCAACGCATACTTCCGCCGGAAGCCTCGTTCGAAGTAGTTCGTATGGCGTTTGGCCGGCTGATTTCGATTGCGCGGCGGCGGCGGTGGCAGTGTGATGCCGTCCTTGAACTTGTGGAGAAACTGCTCGACCTGGCCTTTCACGGACTGTTGGCATACGACGCAGATTCTAGGCCGGTTGGGCGTGAATACTTGAGCCGTGTATGGCCCGTGTTCATTCAGGCCCCTGTCATTCCACTGGTCTGTCTTCGAACCGGTCGGGTCAAAAACGTAGGTGGGTCGCGGCGCACGTTCCAGGTGCGGGAACGAGGTGCTGGCGCTGTCGAGAAGTGGGCCGAACGTAAACGGCACGCCGGGAGCCATCTCGTGCTGCATACTCCCTAAAAAAGTCGACCGCCTTCTTGATGCGAGCGAGTCGAGTGGGACCGTACCGCAATGCAGCTCGCTCGCGTTCAAGGGCTTCGGCGACCATCGGCGCGCGATCTCCGAACACATGCGAGAGGACGGCCACGAACGCGCGCTTTTCCGGCCACACTTCGCCGGCTTCAATGGTTTCCATGCCGTCTCGGGAGTCCGTTAGCCGAAGCCGTGAGCCTTCACTCGATTTGACGCAGCCAAGAAGTTCGAGGCGCGGTGCGATCCGGGGATCGCCGCTCTGCATGCGCCGCCCCACGTAAAATCCTTCGAGTGACAGGCCGTCTTCTATCAATTCGGCGGCCGTGCGTTCAACGAGCCTGGTAGTGCGGACGTCCACTATGGCGGCGATGAATGGTTCTTGCCTGAAGAAATAGGTGGGACGGATCGCGACTTCGTAAAGGAGTCGCACAGCGAGCCAGTCGGGAGGCGAGATCCCTTCAAACGGTCGAAGAAAATCATCAGGGGCAATGAACCGCATCGGCTCGTAGCTCAAAACCGTGCGGCCCCTTCCGGCGAGGTACGTCAACAATGCGTTCCGAATCAGCGCGGTCACCAAGCCGAGGTGTTCCTTCAGCCGGATCTTCTTGGGTTCCCCGATGAGATCCGCGTCCGCGGCCACGGAAACGGCGAGGATGCTATCCGGCCCGTCGCGGCGAAAAACGTGGGTGCCGTTATGCTCGCCTCGAAGTTGCTCCAGGAGCTTCTCACCGTCCAGGCCGTAGGGCAAGCATCCGACGGTGATCTCGGCATCATCAAAGCGGACTGGCGAAAAGTTCAAAACCCGGTTCGCGGACGGTGTTCGCGAAGTTTCCATCTCTTCTGCTTCCAAACAGTTGTTCAACATTTTGTTTGACGAACAGCGACCCGCCGTGCTATAAAACACTAAGAGCACCGATCACAACGTGACCCTTTGCTCCGTGCAGCCCTTGGCCTCGCGAACCGTGGCTTCACGAAACGCATACTGATTGTGTTGGGCCGCTCAGCCGCGGCCCTTGTCGGTTGCCGCTACTCTCTCCTTCTTCTAGGAATTTCTTTCCGAACGTCGATTAAGGCAATCCGGAAAGAGCTGCAGTCTACAGTATAATCGAGTACAGTGAACTGTGCTATGAAAAAACAGCACACTGAACTGTGCTACAAAGGGACTGTGGCTCAGGTCAAGGAAAGCTTTTCGACTGGCGATGCGGTTAGGATCACCGGTGTCTCCTTCCGCAACATCGATTACTGGGCCAGAACGAAGTTCATCGTGCCGAGTATTGCGGAAGCCATGGGCACAGGCACGGAACGCAGATATTCCTTCTCTGATCTTCTTGCGCTGCGTGTTGCGAGAGAGCTGCGTGAAGCTGGCATTTCCACTCAATCATTACGCCGCGTCGTGGAGTTTCTACGAACCCGAAAGGGCTTGACAAATCCACTCGCGGAGTGCCACCTGATCGTGACCGGCTCCGATGTTCAGGTTGCGACCAGCCCTGAGAAGATAATGAGCGCTCTCCTAAGACCGGATCAGAGCTCCTTCGCGTTCGTGTTCGACCTCGCGCGAACCGTGGGGGAGATGAAGGAGGAGATAGGGACCCGTGAACGGAAGCCTCCCTCTCGTGCGTCAGACCTCCAACCCGCTCGCAAGGGTGCAGTGCGGCGCGCCGTCTAAACGGCCCTGCCGTCGGAACTCGGATTTCTAAGCCTTCGCCTCGGGCTCTTCACGCGGCCTAGAAGACGTTCAGAATCCTTTAGGTATAGGTCAAATCCGTCACCGGTCTCGTTGCTGCTTCACCGGTCCCCCCCGATTCTGGACTAGCAGGTGTGTATCCGTTCCGACTTTCTGTCACAATAACCGAGTGGAACAGATCGAAACCGGCAAAGGATCTCCCGAGACCCGCTGGTATTCCGTCAACGAAGTCGCCAGTCACCTGGGCGTGGCGACCGACACCATTTACCGCTGGATTGAACGCAAGAAGCTGCCCGCCCATCGCGTGGGACGCCTCTGGAAGTTCAAGCTATCTGAGGTCGATGCCTGGGTTCGTTCGGGCGGTGCCGACGAAACTGAGGAGACTGGCAAATCGTGAAGCCATTCGACAAGTCTCTGCTCGATTCGCTCGTCGGCAGCCGAGTCAGGTTGCCGGGCCACTTCGAAGGTTCGGTTGTCATCGAATCGGCCCGTGCTCTCGGCTCCGGAGTCGAATTGCGTGTCAGGCTTGCGAGTGGTCACCTCGACGAAGCTGTTCTCTCCAACGACGACGTCTCCGGCCTACTCGAACCCCGGCCTGGCGAGCCGGAGACCCTCCGACCGGTTGACGCCGATAAGCTTCGCCTGTTGGTGGAGTCTGCTCGCGTGCGCCTTGCTTACGCCTACGACCGCCAGTTCGCCGTGAGCCTTTCTGGAATCCGCACTCTTCCCCACCAGATCGAAGCGGTTTATCTGAAGATGCTCCCGCAGCCGCGCTTGCGCTTCCTGCTCGCCGACGATCCCGGCGCAGGCAAGACGATCATGGCGGGTCTGTTGATCAAAGAACTGAAGCTTCGAGAAGCCATTGAACGCTGCCTCATCGTGGTGCCTGCTCCGCTGACCATCCAATGGCAGGACGAGATGATGCGTTTCTTCGGCGAGACGTTTCAGATTATTCATACCGGCAACGACCAACAGCAACTCATCAACCTCTGGCAGAGGGAATCGCTAGTGATTACCTCCCTCGACTACGCCAAACAGGATGATGTACGAGAGCGCATCTGGCAACAGCGTTGGGACCTCGTCATCATTGATGAAGCGCACAAATGCAGCGCCTACACGAAGCGCTCGGCGGGCCGGGGTGACGAGGTCGATAAGACCAAGCGTTACCAACTCGCCGAAAAGCTGGCCGCGGCCGACAACCATCTGCTTCTCCTAACCGCCACTCCGCACCATGGGGATGAAGACCGCTTCAGCCATTTCATCCGCCTCATCGATCCAGACCTCTTTCCGGAGCCACACAAGCTCGGGGAGGAAACAGTCAAGCTCATCCGGCAGGAGATTCTGCGTCTGGGGCCCGACTGCCCCTGGGCGCTCCGCCGACTCAAGGAAGACCTGCGTGACATGGATGGGAACCGGCTCTTTCCCGACCGCCACTGCCATACGGTGACCTTTAAGCTGAGCCGGGAGGAATTTGATCTCTACAAGGCCGTCACGTCCTACATCAATGAATTTCTTCCCCAGGCCAGCGGCAAACGCAAGAGTAGCGTGGCGCTTGCCCGGACTGTCTTCCAGAGACGGCTCGCCAGTTCCACGCGTGCAATTCACGAATCCCTCTTGCGGCGCCTGAAGAAGCTGCGGGAGATTGACCGCGAACTTCAGGATCTCCCACCCGCACAGCGTGGGAAGCGCTTGGCCTATCTGCAGGGCCGGATAACCGACATCGAACAGGATGAGGACGACCTCGACGATGAGGCGCGCGATCACCTACTGGACGAAACCACAATCGCGCAGGGCCTTGATCAACTCCAGGCCGAGCTCGCGGCCCTGAGCGAGTTGGAAGCGCAGGCGGCGAAGGTTAGACAACGTGGCCAGGATTCGAAACTGGCGGCACTCAAGGAGTGCCTGACCAAGGCCGAGTTCCAGGAGCTTCACGACGGACGCGGCAAGCTGCTCATCTTCACCGAACATCGGGACACGCTGAAGCATCTCCAGGAACACCTCGAGTCCTGGCGCTATGCCGTCTGCGAGATCCACGGCGGCATGAATCCCCACGAGCGGAAGAAGGCACAGGAGGAGTTCCGGACTTCGGCGCAGATTTGTGTTGCGACCGAAGCGGCCGGGGAAGGCATCAACCTTCAGTTCTGCCACTTGATGATCAACTACGATCTCCCGTGGAACCCTACACGGCTGGAACAGAGGTTGGGCCGCATCCACCGCATTGGGCAGAAAGACGATTGCCACGCCTACAATTTCGTGGCCAGCGACTCCGAGGATGGCCAGCCGGTTATCGAGGGGCGCATCCTGGAGCGCCTGCTCCATAAGCTCGATCAGATGAAAGTGGCCCTGAACGACCGCGTATTCGACGTCATCGGCGAGGTCCTTTCTCTCAATGACGTGAACCTGCCGGAAATGCTCCGCGAAGCCGCATATGAACCGAGGCGGCTCGAAGAGTATCTCGACCGAATCGACCAGATCGATCCTACCCGCCTGAAACAATACGAAGAGGCAACTGGACTCGCCCTTGCGCGTGCCAACGTTGATTTTTCGACATTTCTCAAATCGAACGTCGAGGCTGAAGAGCGCCGCTTGATGCCGAAGTACGTCGAGGAGCAGTTCTTCAAGGCATCTCAGGAGATCGGCCTCAAGGTCGAGGCGCGGGCCGACGGACTCTGGCGCATCGAGCACGTTCTCGCTGATTTGCGCTCCGAGCGGCGCGAGAGCGTTCGACGGATCGGCAAGTCCGAGCCTTACTATCGCAAGCTCACGTTTCACAAAGAGCATCTTGACCAGGATGCACACCTCGACGCGGTTCTCATCGGGCCGGGGCACGCGCTTTACGCGGCAGTTGATGAAAAACTCAACGAAGGCTTGGCTGGTCTTCACGCCGGCCAGGCCGTCTACATCGATACGCAGTCCGACGTTCCCTACAACCTCCACTTCTTTGAGATGTCCGTCCGGGGTCAAACCAGCCAGGGCGAGCCGGTCACCATCAGCGCCGAGTTGGTCGCCGTGCGCGAAGAAGCGGGAACGGGGTTACAACCTGAAGATCGGTTCTCAGTAGTTCCGGCTGACGTTCTCATTGACCTTCCCGCGCACCCCTCACCACCGGAAGCAGTTTGGCCCCTGGATCTTGGTCCGGCCACGGATTTTCTCAAGACCACGCTTCAGATGGAAAGGCGTGCCGCCAGCCAGGAAGAGCGGCGGCATTACGCGCAGGTCTGCCGGGACTACTTGGAGAAGTCCTTCAATGCCCGGATTCGCGCGGCGCAGGACCGTGTCTTTGCGCTGCGCGCCCGAGAGGCTTCATCGCCGGAGGTGGGCCTGGCACGCCAGCGGTCGGAGCAGGATCTTGCCGACCTCCAGCGGACCCGTCAGGATCGACTGGCCGGCCTGGATCGTCTTACTATCGCCCGACATGGTCCGGTACGCCATATAGCGAGTGGGCTGGTTTTGCCGTCGACGGCGAGTTCCGCCGCCCAGATCAACGCCATACTCGAAGATATCGATCCCGTGATGAAACGGCGTATCGAATTGGCGGCCGAAGATGTAGTGATCGCATTTGAATCGGGCCGCGGGTGGGAGTGCGAAAAGGTTGGGCATCTCAAGATTGGCTTCGACATCCGTAGCCTCGGTCCTGCCAATCCCCAAACTGGTTACCGTGATCCCGTTCATGGCGTTCGCCGGATCGAAGTCAAAGGGCGCAAGAAGGGGCAGCTTATTCGACTGACTACCAACGAATGGTACAAAGCCCAACAACTGGGCGATTCCTTTTGGCTCTACGTGATTTGGGACCCCCTGCACAGCCCAGACGCTACGCCGGTGATGATCCAGAACCCCGCCAAACATCTTGAACACGCCGCGAGACCAGTGGTGTCTGCAAGGTTCTATGACGTGCCCGCCGAGGCGATTGAACAAGCCGCGAGGGCAATCCGATGACAAGGAACGAAGAAACAATGAGTGCCGACAAGCGCCTGATCGAAGATTACTTGCCTATCGAGGCCATTTCGGCTGAAGCCAGTCGGGAAAAATCGGTCCGTAAAGGACACATCTCCACTCTGCACATCTGGTGGGCGCGTCGGCCGCTATCCGCCTGCCGCGCGGCCGTCTATGCCTCCCTGGTCCCCGCATCCCGGTTCGTGCCCAATGGCGGGTCAGACGAGAAGAGGAAATCCCTAGGGCGCGCCAACTCCGCCAAGTTTGTGAAGGGCCTCTGCTTGTATCCAGGAGAGCCGCGAACCATCCATGAGGCACAACGGCATATCCTCATAGCCCATGCCGAGCGACTGACTGAGGAACTTATCGACTGGAAGGCCGGCAACACGTCCAAGCCCGGCTGGGCGGAGGAGTTCAGTTTCGCCGGCCTCGAGGTTACGGTGGAGGACATCGTCGCGGGGAATGCGCCACGGCCCCGCGTGCTCGACATGTTCGCCGGCGGTGGGGCGATCCCGCTTGAAGCCCTTCGGCTCGGGGCCGAAGCGTACGCGCTAGATCTCAATCCCGTCGCTCACATCATCCAGCTTTGCACTCTGGTTTACCCCCAGAAGTATGGCAGGCCCGACGCAACGGCACGTGGCATGACTGGCCCCAAGAACGAGGCCGGGGAGACAACCTGGGGCGGATTGGCCGAAGAGGTCCGCTATTGGGGAAACTCGGTCCTAATGAAGGTCAGGGCCGAGATCGGTGACCTCTACCCACCTATCCCTGACCCGCATCTCAAGGGCAAGAAACCGGCACTGCAGCACGACTGGTTCAAGGAGCACGACCGCGAGTACATTCCAGAGGGTTACTTGATGCCCGTCGCTTACCTCTGGACTCGGACGGTCAAGTGCAAGAACCCGGCCTGTGGTGCGGAGGTGCCGCTGGTGAAGCAGACGTGGCTCTGCAAGAAGGAAGGTCGCTACGTAGCGATGAGGATGATCGCGCCGAAAGACCAAAAGCAAGTTCGTTTTGAGGTCGTCGAAGCGAAATCCGAGAAGGGGCTGGGCTTCGACCCGGGGGCATTTTCGGAGGCGGGTAATGCTACTTGTCCATTCTGTGGTGCAGTGGCAGACAGCGAGTACGTGAAATCAGTCGGCCATGACTTGGGATATGGACAACAACCAATGGCGATTGTCTGTGTTCGCCCTGGTCGACAAGGAAAGGTGTACATCGATGCGGACTCGGAAGTTCTGGGCCCGACCGGTCTTGAAGATCGCGAGCAGAAGATTGGCGCGCGGGGGAACATTCCGCTGCTCACAGAAGTTATCGAAGCCAACCCCCGTTCCTTCGATGTGCATAGGTATGGCTTTCTTAAGTGGTCTCAAGTGTTTACGGCAAAGCAACGAGTCACACTTATGGCAGTTGCCGAGTGCCTGCTAAGTGCTTGGAAGGAGATTAACAGCATTTCCGGGGACGCTGGAAGAGCGTGTGGGCTATATACGGCAACAGCATTATCATTCTCCCGTCTCGTGACTCACCACAATGCCTTTGCGTTCATTGATAGTAGCCGCGAAACGATTGTAGGACCGTGGGGTGATGGAAAATTCCCCATGTCCTGGGACTTCGCCGAAGCCAACATGTTTTCCGATGTGACCGCGTCCTATGCTAACGCTTTGGATTGGGCGGTCAGTGTCTATCAGGTAATCAGCAACCAGGGGGAGCCGGCGCATGTTACGCGCGGAGATGCGACCGCGATAGCGTTGGCTTCCGAATCCTGTGACGCGGTTATCACAGATCCACCGTATTACGACAGTGTTTCCTATAGCAACTTGGCTGACGCATTCTATGTCTGGCTGAAACGAACGCTCGTCGAACAATATCCCCAACACTTTGCCAGTGTCCTTTGTCCCAAGAAGCGAGAGGTGATAGCCGCGACATATCGCCACGGAGGCGACAAGCAAAAGGCCAGCACTGCGTACGAGGGCTTGATGGCCGCAGCGTTGAAAGAAGCACAGAGGGTTCTGAAACCTGATGGAACTATCGTCGTCGTTTATGCTCATAAGACCACGATGGGATGGTCAACTCTAGTGGATGCAATGCGAGCTAGCGGCTTTGCGATCGTAGAGGCATGGCCACTCAGTACGGAGATGCGAGGGGGGCGAAAGAAGGTGGGCAGGGCCATGTTGGCTTCAAGTATCTTCCTCATTGCCCGCAAACGCGCCGCATCTTCAAAGGCTGGCAACTACGAAATGGACGTGGTTCCTGAGCTTGGAAGTATCGTTCGCGAACGTGTCGACACGCTGTGGGAGATGGGGATTTCGGGGGCTGATCTGGTGATCGCCTGCGTTGGTGCTGGGCTGCGCGCGTTTACCAAGTACGCCCACGTGGAGTATGGCAACGGAGAAGAAGTCCTCGCCGAGAGGTTCTTGGCCGAGGTCGAAACGGTCGTTCTCGAAACCGTCTTGGGCAAGCTCTCGAAGACCATTGGATCCAAGAACGGTCAAACGACCCTTGCTGGTCTCGACCCTGCCACAAGGTTCTATGTTCTCTGGCGTTATACATACGGTGCGGCAGAACTGGACGCCGGTGAAGCCATTATCTTCGCCAACGGAACCCACGTTGAACTGGACGGACAGCACGGCCTTACCCAAAGCAAACGCGCTCTTGTCGAAAAGAAGAAGAGCAAGTACCGACTACACGACTACACGGAGCGCGGTGCGGAAAACGCGCTTGGCCAGCCAGCAGAGGGCGGCACTTCTGCCCCGGCCGTAGATGCCTTGCATAGGCTCCTCTGGCTCGTGGAGCACAAGCCGCTCAAGGTCCCGGAGTTCCTGAACGAGGCGAAACCAAACGTGGAACAACTACGGCTTGTCGCCCAAGCTCTTGGGGGTCCCGCGCTAAGCGGTGGCGAGCTTTCCGATGTGTCGTCCACCGCCGAGCAGTCGGCGATTGGAAAGCTGCTGGCGAACTGGAGCGCGGTCATGGTGGGCAAGGCGGCTGTGGAAGATCGGCTCACCGGCCAGGAGTCGCTCTTCAAGGAATAGGGAGAACAGACATGAGCAACAATCCGAAGCCATGGATCGAGTCGGTGCACCTGCATCCCGACGTGTTAAAAGAGAATGCCGCGACCGACATTTTCGCTCTGGATCTGGGCCCTCTGGCCGAAGGGTCAGGCACGGTCGCGCCGGTGTACCGGGATGCCGAATCCTTCTTCCGGGCGTCGTACTTGACCGCCGGGTTGAAGTCGCTGCTCGACGAGGTGCTGCAACGTCTCGCGGGCAAAGGCGGCTCGCCTGTTCTCAAATTAATGACGCCGTTCGGCGGCGGCAAGTCCCACACCATGGCGGCGTTGTTCCACGCTGCTGGAAATCGGAAGGCGTTGGATGTGTTGCCCGAGGCGAAGGGGCTGGAGAGTCCAAGTGGAGTCCGGGTCGCCGTGGTGGATGGGCAGTTCTTCAACGCTCAGCAAGGCAAGGAGTCCGACGGCTTCCGGCTGCAGACCTTGTGGGGCTGGCTGGCCCTGAAACTCGGAGGGAAAGCAGCATACGAGGACATGCGCGCCAACGACGAAGCGCGCGTGGCTCCCGGCGGCGACGACCTGGTCAAGCTGTTTGGTGAAAAGCCGAACCTCATCCTCTTGGATGAGACCCTCGAATACCTGATCAATGCCGGCGGCGTAAAGGTTCTGCAGACCGATCTCCGCGAACAGACGCTCAATTTCCTGAAGGAACTCACTGTGGCGGCAGCTAATGCGCCGAGGACCGTGGTCGTGCTCGCCCTGCCATCCAGCCAGCCCCGCGAAACGCTACAGCATAGTCAACTCCTCCAGACGCTCGACCACTTCATCGGTCGCAAGGATGCTCTGCGCGAGCCGGTTGAGCAAGACGAGGTGTTCAAAGTCATCCAGCGACGCTTGCTGGAGAAAATGCCCGAGGATGCAGTGGCCGGTACCGCTGCGTTCGCGTACCAGCAGATTTTCACGCAGATGCGGAAGGCATATGCGGGGAGTGCAGCGGAGGAACAACAGGCCGCGGAAGAGGGTATCCAACTGCGGGACAGGATGCGGCTGGCCTATCCATTCCATCCCTCCCTGCTGGACGTGATGCGCCAACGCTGGGCCTCGTTGCCCGAGTACCAACGGACGCGCGGCGCCTTGCGCTTTCTCGCGGCCTGTCTGCGGGCGCACCACAAAGTCGGCAAGAGCGGCGTCGTACTCGGCCCAGGTGACGTGATGCTCAACGACCCCGAAGTCCGCCGGGCATGCATCAAGGAACTCGGCCTGATGAACCGATTTGACGCTGTTTTCCAGGCCGACCTTGTGGGTGCCAATTCGACAGTTTCCCGCATTGATAAACTCCGCGCGAAATCTAACCCGGCAGAAGTCGGCAAGTCCCTTGCCAGCCGTCTGGCCACCGCTATCTTTCTCTATTCGTTCGGCGGTCTGCGTCGTGAGGGCGCTGACACTAAGGAAGTGCTTCCTCCTGGAGTTTCGGAGGCCGACCTTCTCGCTGCCTGTGTCGGCCCTGACCTCGACAGTCTCACGGCAAAGGCGTGCTTGAGCGAGCTCAGACAGTCGTGTCTTTACCTTCACTTCGATGGCGTGCGCTACAGCTTCAAGCAAGACCCCAACGTGACCCTGCTCATCGAACAGGAGGCGGATGCGGTAGCGCGCGACGAAGGTCTCGTGACCAGCCAGATCAAGGCCATGATGGAAGAGCGGCTGTCCGGACACCATGCTGCGATTCCCTGGCCCGGCGCATCGGGCGAGATCCCGGACGAGCAGCCCCGCTTCCAGATTGCCTACTTACCTCTCGACTTCGCCACCAAGTCCAGCAAGGAGAGGGACGCTCTTGCGAGCGAGTTTCTTGAGAAGTGCGGGAGTAAGCCGCGCATATACAAGAACGGTCTGGCCCTGGCGATTCCCGCCACGGACCAAACGGAAAGCCTGCGCCGCGAAGTCCGCTATTTCATCGCCGTTGATCGCGTCAGCAAGGCTGCCAAGAAACACAACCTCACCAAGGAGCAGACAGACGAATTGCGGGAGCGCAAGGCCACTCACGCCGGGGCCGCCGAGTCTGGGTTTGTGAAGCTCTACCCGGAAGTCTGGCTTCCTAAACTAGACCAAGGGACGATTACTGTTGAGAAGATCGCGGTGGGCGGCCGGCCGCTCCAGACCACTATCAGTGACAAGCACTTGGCCATGATATTTGAGAGGAGCATGGAGCTCCTGACGGTAGTGCAGCCCCGCGTCTTCCCAACGCTGAACCCGGTGAAGATTGTGGAACTTTTCAAGCTAGGCGAGGAGCAGCCGCCTCGGCTCGGCATTCGGTGTGCCGACCTGGTGAACGGGTTCTACTCATTTCTTGGATACACCCGTTTGACCAGCAAGGAGGTCGTGCAGAAGGCCGTTGCTCGAGGCGTACAGCAAGGCGTGTTCGGCTACGTCGCCGGGACCGTCCCTGTGCTGGATGCCGATGGCAGGTATCAGGTCGCCCGAAATAAGGTGCGCTTTGATATCTCCGTTGCCGATGACGAAGTCGACCTTGAATCCGGTTTCATAATGCTCCCCCAAGCGATCCCCGCAGAGCCCGCGCCTCAGCCCGGCCCTGGCCCGGGTCCTGTGCCCCCTGGCCCTGTGCCTCCGGGTCCCACACCACCGCCGGGACCGGGACCGCAGCCCACGCCACCAGCGCCCACCGACAAGGTCGTACAACTGGGCTTCACCGCCAATCGCGACCAGATCTACAACGCCTGGAACGCCATCGCGAATCTCGCAGACCTGGCCGGGAAGGTTGAGGTCAGCATCCGGGCCGAGTCGGAAAAAGGCTTTGACAAGAGCAAGCTCCAAAATGGCGTCCTGGAGCCGCTGAGGGAAATCGAGCTAATCGACTGACACAGAACATGGAGAAGCCGTGGCTGACTGGAAAGACTTTTATGAGGACAATAAGGAGTCTCTGGGACAGTACCTGGACTCTTTGGCCGCGCGGAGCGGCTCGAAGGGAATAGAGAAGAGTCCGCCAGCTCCGCCTCTCCAATTCTGCCCGCTATGCCATGCCGCTTTCCTTGAGGACGTTGCGATTGCACGCCACGTACAAACGGTCCACGGTCCACAACATATCTATCTTCGAGTCAACGGACAAATCATTCGTGATATCGGTTGGGCAGAACAGGGCATTTCCGAGTTGCGTCTGGTGTTGCTCGGCTTCTCGCAGGCCGCTGTAGAAATAGCGGGCGTCCAGGTTCAAAAGGCACTGACAGCGGTCGGCGACGAGAACCTGAAACGATTGATCCCGGTCAGTTTCGAAGGCGAATTAACGCTGCGGGTCGAGCCACTCGGTGGCAACGCGCGCGAGTTTACGCTCTATTCGCGATCACTTCCCCAGTTCCGGCGCGCCAGCCTGGATGCACTGATCCAGTCTTGGAGCGAACAGGACACCAAACCCGGTGGCACACCGGATATCGGCCGATGGCGTGAGTTGACTGGCGACATGGGGGTGTTGGAGAACCGATACCTGAACGGGTTTTTCGAATATGTTCTGGCGTTCCACCTCGCCAACAATGGGCAGTCTGATCGGGCCAAGCAGCATTTCGAGGACGCCTTCGGACTGCTCTTGCCATTCCGCACACCGCTGGCGCACAGCGCGCAATGCGTTCTTGGCCTGCGGATGAACTGCTTTGGCGTCCTGGCGCGGGCTCCGCGAAAGTCGGTGGTATCAGCGTCAGACCAATTCTTCAACCAGCCATTTCCCTCGCAGTGGGCGCGACCGGCGGCAGTGGATGAGGCCAACCCTTTCATGACCTACGCAGACGAATTCACAGTCCGGCTAGTGAAGGTGATCGCCGATTTTTACGACGTTGAATCCTCGGCCTGTGGTGCCGGGCTGGAAGCGCTTGAATTCCACCCATCCGGGAAGGAAAAGAATAACGAGGACAAGCTAGCGCTCCTGAGAGCAAGGTTCCAGCGGCAGGCAGGCCATGCGATCCAGGCGCGCGCGACGTATGAAATGTTGCGATATCACCCATTGTTTGGAACGGAAGCGGAAGAGTACTTGAATGGATAACCAAGAGAATCAAGCAGGGACCGAAGTCCCAGTGACACCAACCAAAGAGGTGCCGAAGAACAAGAAGCCGGCAAAGGTGGACCCGGAAACCTTCCTGGCGAACTGGCGACATGCTCTTGCTTCTGAGAAGGACCCCGTTCTGAAGCTCCGCACGATGGTGAGGGTCGGCTTCCAAGGAGAGGTCAGCGGCGAACACATCTCACAGCTTGTCGCGTCTTTAGCGGAACATCGCACGGTAGCCGAGCGGCTCGTGTTGCCGCTTGCAGTTCAAGAGCGATTCGGCAAGTTGAAGCCGCTTGCCCGCGGATTTCTATGTGAATTCCGGACGTCGTTCGAAAGCGCGATCAACTACGACAGGCGGGAATTTAGTGGATACCGTGCGCCGCGCGCCATAGAAGATTGGGTGGTCGAGCATGCGCCCAGTGCGCCGGCTGCGGAGCGGGATTCATGGTTCCGGCGCTTTGCAGCGTGTCTGCTGAAGGATTCAGAGCCGAAAACCGTCCTCGTTGGCCTTGTGGCCGCGTCCCGAAGGTGGGCCTCCTCGAAGGGCCTAAAGTCCTCAGCTGAGGAGGCCACGTTTGTTCGAGGGATCGCTCTCGCTCTCAGCTCACCCGCTATTGGCTCAGGCAAGCTTGAATCGATTCTGGCAGGAGTGGCGGCCGTCGACGAACAATTTCGGCTGATGCTTAATCGCGAGCTGAACCTGGAGCGCCAGATACGGACGCAGCAGGACAGTATTGATGGACTAAAAAAGGACGTCTCCGAACTGGAAGGGAACCTCAGCGCGGCTCTTGCCGACGGAGCGAAGAAAGCGGCTCGCATCGGCGAGTTGGAGCAATCACTGGCGGAGGCGGAAGAGCGCTATAACTTGCTTGATCGTCACTGGCGCGGCGTCTCCGAGCAGGAGCTCACGAAGCAGAGCGGAACCTTCCGGGAAAAGGTGAGTCAGGAACTCGTGGAAGCCCTCCTTGCGCTGGACCGCGAGACGCCGAACATGGAAATTGCCCTCAGGCGCTTACGCCGCATTCAGGAGATCCTGGCCAAGTAATGAGGCCCTAAAGTCATCTCATATGGCGACACAGAAACAAGTTGGATTCGGCATCGACTTTGGCACGACAAACTCGGTGGTGGGAGTGTGCGAAGGCGGCCCGACCCGTGCATTACTGGACGGCGGCAAGCCCAATCCATCGGTCGTCTGGTATACCGCCGACGGGAAGGTCACCGTGGGGCGAAAGGCGAAGAATAGCATCAATGGATACTCCGAAGTGGCTGGCAATACCTTCGTGAATTCGGTGAAACTTCATCTCGGTAAAAACCGTTCTTTTCGCGTGGCGGGACAGCCTAAGAGCGCCCCAGATGTGGCATCCGAGATATTCTCTTTCCTGCTTCGCCAGGCAAAGGAACAACACGCCCTGGACGTGCCGGAAGGGGTCGTTACTATTCCCGTCGATTTTCATGGAGGAGCGCGCCACGAGCTGCGGTCGGCCGCGGAACGAGCGGGTTTCTACGTCAAGACCTTCATCCACGAGCCGTTTGCTGCGGTCGTTGCCTACTGCTTTCCACACCACGGCAAGCCGATCGAGGAATTCGAAGGCCGAAATATCCTAGTTTTCGATTGGGGTGGCGGCACCCTGGATATCACCTTGGCCGCCGTCCGCTCGGGTCGAATGATCCAGGTTGCCAAAGCGGATCTTGGCCATCGTGCCGGCGACTACTTTGACGAGAAGGTCCTGCGCTTGTCGCATCACCGGTTTCTGGAAAGCTCGAACCTATCCCTGGAAGAAGCGCCGGTCGCAGCGACGCTCAAGGACCGTTATCTGGGACGTTGCGAAGCGGCCAAGCTGATTCTCTCCGAGGAACAATCAGCCGATCTGGACGTCACGAGTGCATTTCGAGTGAACGGAAAACTCTACGACGTCACGCAGCAGTTGACCCGAGACGACTTCGAATCGCAGGTCGGCATCGACGTGCGGGACGCATTAGCGAAAGTGGATTCCGTGATCGAAGAGGCGCGACTGACACCTCGCGACGTCGATCTTGTGTTGCTCATCGGTGGCAGTTCTCGCATACCTGTTGTGCGGCGCGAGATGCAGGAACGCTTTGGCTCGCGGGTCGTTTACGTCAAGAACGCGGACACCATCATCGCGGAGGGGGCCGCCCGCGTAGACTACCTCGGAATGCATCCGGTGCTCGCCCGTTCTCTTGGTGTGCGTTTGGCTGACGGCGCATTCTATGAGCTATTTCCGGCCGGCACCATGGCCAGGCCGGGTATTTGCGAGAAGCGGATAAACTTCTTTTGTACGGACAACCGGGACGGCGAGGCGAAGTTGGTTCTAGTCGAGAAGTACGAAGGCCGCGAATTGAACGAACGCGTTCTTGGCATCCCAGTCAGCCCGGTCCTGCCACGCAAGTATAACGACTGTGAAAGGGTCACAGTCACCCTCAGCCTCGACGACGACCTGATCCTACGTGTGTTCGGGAAGGGTGCCACCCAGGAGCGCAGTGCTAGTGCTGAGTACCACGACTTGTTGTTCGCGTTGGACACCCGAGGAGTCCGCTGATGAAGTCTCAACTACAGCTCGCGTCGAACCTAATGCCCGACGAGGCGTGCAATACGCCGCATTACCGTTTCATGCCTGGTGACCTCGTGGCCGAAATCTACAAGGAGTTTCTGAATCCGGAGTCCATGCACCATTCGCTGACTCCGCAACAGCAGCGGGAGTATCTCCAATACCTGCCCTGTCTTCTATGTGGAAGGGCGTGTGCCGGAACTTGCGGGAGGCGTCCCAACCCTCGATAAGCTCACGCTTCCGTGGAGATCCACAATGCATGACGACAACGCACTCCTACCCCCAACAATTCACCTCAGTTATTTGACGGACGACGTGTTCGTTTCCCACGTCGCGCGTGCGCGGGAGAGCCTTCGATTCGTTGGCCCTGGCATGTCACTGGAAGTGGCGAAGGCCTTTATTACGTGCTGGCAGCGATTGCCCCCTGCTGCCATCGAACTGATTCTAGACGCTGACTCGGATCTATGTAGGCTCGGATTCGGTGATGGCGAGGCCCTCGCTATTCTGCTCGCCGCAGCACAGCAATTGGGCGTTCAGGTGCATCGCCAGCCCGGTGTCCGTCTATGTGTGTTGGATGTCGATGGAGAACGAATAATATTCCCTTCGCCACCTAAGCTGGTTGAGGCGCCCGGCCGCGAGTCATCCCGGATCATTCTCGCGCCGAGTCAAGGGGAGCCGTTGCATGAAACGATCCTGGCGCCACCAGAAATCGCGCCACGTCCGTTGACGACCGCAACAGTCGCAAAGGTCCAGCAGGAGTTGAAGGAGAGCCCGGCACAACCCTTCGATTTGGCCCGCCATGTCCGTGTTCTGAGTACGCGGTTTCAGTTCGTAGAATTCAGCCTTCAGAAGGCCGCGTTGTCTCGAAAGCGGGTATCCGTTCCGCCGGACCTGCTCGGGCTCGGATCGGATGCCAGCGCTGAGGAACTCCTGCGTGCGAGCTTCCAGTTGGTTGGGAAGGACGATGAGATTTCGGGCGACAAACTGATGAAGCGCCGCGATGAAATCGAAAAGAAGTACCTGGTCACCATCGCACATTACGGAAAGATCATCCTGCAGAGCAATCGCGCGGAGTTCGACAAAGATGTCAATGCACTGAAGGAAGAGGTAAAGGCATTCCAGCAGTCAGCCAAGACGAAACTCGATTTGGCGATCCAGAAGAATTGCGCCGAAGTCATAACACGCCTGCTCCCCGTTGTGCGGCTGAAACCGCCGGAGCGCTGGCGCGCGAACCTTGGCGCAAACCCTTCCGAAGACCACATACGCCGCCGCCTGGAAGAGGATTTGAAGTCAGCTTACGGAAACGCAGGCGACTACCTCGGTCGCATTGACGTGCGCTTGATCTACAAAGACATCACCGTGGAGATGCTCCGCGATGACGATTTCGCGAAGGCAACCCAAAAGGCGAAACTCTAGCTTGACGAGATGTACGAGGAATACCAAGCCGCTCGGGCGCGGGAATAGGGCGATGGTCAGCCAGCATCTGCTGCGAACAGCGCCTCGACCAGTGGTTGCAGCCATCGGCGGTCCGTATTGGCAGTATACGAATCCCAGGTCTGCATGGCGGCCTTGATGCGGGCCGCCTCCACATCCGAGAACTCAAAGTCTATCGGCGGGTTTGACAGCGCCGGGTTCCACACCGTCCGCTCCGTCCCACTAACGAGTTCACGTTTGAGTTCGATGGCCCTCTCCTCGTCTGCGTCGAGAGCGAGTTTGTCTTGCACCGCCCAAATCGCGCGGATAGATCCAACGTCTGCCCGCTGCGCGCCGAGGAGCGCGTGCAAGTTCAGGCGCTGGGTGTGGTCCTGTTGGGGCCGGAATAGTTCGAGGCCACTTTTTCCGCCGAAGCCAAGTCCGGCGAGGCCGAGTGGGCGGGCTATGAAACCGGCAAGGAAGCGGTCGGTACTCTACATCCAGACTCTATAGCGTGTTGCGAACCCTGACGAGTTCAGCGGAAAGTGACACCCTCTTCTGTCCGTTGCCCTTATTGTCGGAAGCATTTCGAGCCTTCTCCCTACCAGCGCAGTCAGCGAGTCTGCGGCAACCCACCTTGCCAGAAGCAGCGCCGCACCGACTACCACCGTCAGAAGAGGGAAAGCGATCCAGCTTACGCCGAAACTTGCCGCAACAGCCAGGCCAAGTGGCGTCAGGCTCACCCCAATTACCAACGGCAATACCGCGAGCAGCACCCGGATAGCGCCGCCCGCAATCGGGCTCGCCAGCCGCAACGGGACCGCATGCGCCGGCTACGTCACGCCGTGCTTGAAAAGAACACCTCGGCTTTCGACTTAAAGCCCGCCGTTTCTGCCGTTTGGCTCGTCGGCCCGGCGGCAGCCAATCTTGAAAAGAACAACTTAGCTTCGACGCAAGTCTTCCTATTGCAATCGGTTTCCCGCATCGCCCCTGTTCCGCCGTCTCCTTGAAAACAACACCCCTCTTCCCCCACGACGCGTTCTGCCGCATAACAGAATCAACCCGCATGCTCACCTCCGAACAAATCAACGCCATTCACCGCCCGCAGGATCGCCAATCGGGTGAAGAGATCGCCGACATTATTTGCCTTGGATTCTTGCGGGCCGAGGAAAACTTGAAGCCTGACCTGGCATTCTTATCACGGCTTTCGGTGACATGGGAGAGCTTGCGTTCCCGTCCCAATGACGGCGAAATCGATAACCACCGTCTGATCCCCGATTCCAGAGAGCACTTGCGGCGTTTCCTCGACTAGGAGCGGGGACACGTTGTTCCGATTGGCGAAGCCTGTCTGTTGCGGTACGATCGATTCCGTTGGGGCTGAATAGAAGCAACTCAGCCCTCAGGCCGCCTCCAGGTCGATATAGCGCATCAGCATGAGCCATTCCTGCGTCTCCCGCAGCATCACCTCGTCCACTTGCAGAATCACGGATTCAAACATAGCCGGCTCAGTGGAAGCCGCCAATCTGTTGTTCAGATACTGAAGCTGCGGAAGAATGTTCTTGCTCCGCTTCTCGTTGCGCAAGTACTCTCTCTGCGCTCTCAAACCAACCATCGAAGCCGCCGTTGCCGGCGCCAGAATCGCAACCATGGCGAGGGCCGGATTCATCCAATGTTCGTCCGGGACAAGTCCAGGCGAAGACTTCATCCACAGTTTGAAGCCTGCCGCGGCCATCGTCATCAGGAACAATACCCTTCCGGACCAGGACAGGATTGACCCCCATCGGCGCGACCGCTTCTGCTTCCCGATGTGGTACCTGATCTGTCCCTCGATCCACCGCTCCCGGATGTATCTGGCCAGCACTGCGCAGTTATCGCCGCAATCGGGAAACCGGGGCATGCGGTGCCAAATCTCATCAAATACGCGGACGGTCCAATCGTCTACAGTATGCGAATGTCCCATGAATGGCAGTACTTCGACGGGAGGGACATCCACACCGGCAATGGCAACGTAAATGCCGCTTCGAATGCGCTCGGTGAGGAACCGGTTTTCCATCCATCTCTCGTTGGCCCTGCTGTGATGCGCGCGGAAAACCGTCCACAGGATGATAAGCAGGAGAATGAATTCAGCGGCATAGGCAATCACGGATAGGGCAGGGAACAGCAGAGCGGCCGCCACGCATCCGACGGCCAGCGCGGAGAAAATGTAGACAGCAATACCGGCGTTCAAAAAACGGCTCTGATATTTCTTCGCCTGCCTGGATGCCTGAACATAATACGGAAACAGGCAGGTTCGGACGAGGTCCTTGCTTTCCTCCGATACAGGCTGGCTGCCGTCTTCGAACGGACGGAAGTAATCCTTTTCCAGGTTGTCAACGTAGCCTCTCCGGTCCGCCGGACTCACATCCGCATTGTTGAAAGCAGCAACATCAGCGAGGGCCGAGGCATTCAAACCGTCTCCACGATTAACGCTTACAATCTCCGTTTCGTCTTTCCAGATCCGGATGAACGGACGGCGCTGCTCTTCGGCATATTTCACAATGTTGGCGGTGCCGCCACGGCCGCGCGCTTCCCTGCCATCCCAAATCGCAATCAGAACATCACAGTGACTCACCACGTAATGCCCGGCACTTTCATAGGCGGCACGCCTTAGCTCGCCGGCATGCGACTCATTTCTGGCATCGGCCTGTATCCTGGTTTTCCGCAGACGCACGGGCCTGCGGCAAAGACCGAGCAATTCCCGGAACTCCCGCCGCGATTCTTCCGTGGCAAAGTCCTCCAGGTAGTCCTCTTCCACCAGCGGGAGCACGGCATCCAGACGGCTCTGAGGGAACTCCCGGACCACGTTGGCAACCAGCCGGTCGGCGCCCTCCGCAAGCGGCGTCAAAACCGAGTACAACACCGGCGGCGCATTCTCTCTTCGTCCCCGCTCAATCAGAAGCCTGGATTCAGGGTCAAACAGCCCATCGATCTCCGTTTCCAACACCTTCTTCACCAGAACGCGAATTGCAGCCTCATCGGCGAGACTCCTGTGACCTGTCACCCCGATCCGGATACGGTATGGAACAGGCTGAAAGAGCTTGTTTTCAGTGCCTGGCAAGGTCTGACTCCGCTCCACAGATCATATGACTGGATATGGTTGCGGCACAAGGCCCTTGAAGCGGAGATATAATTCATGAGTTACCCGGAAGGGCCTTGTATGCAGCCCGGCTCGCAAATTCCTGGTGGGCCGCCCCGCAGCCGCTATATCCGCGTCTTCGTCTCCTCCACCTTCAAGGACATGAAGGCCGAGCGGGACGAACTCATCCTGCGCGTCTTCCCTCAACTGCGCAAGCTCTGCGATCAGCGCGCCGTGGTTTGGGGCGAGGTGGACCTCCGCTGGGGCATCACCGAGGAACAAAGGGCCGAGGGCAAGGTTGCTTCCCATCTGCCTTGAGGAGATCCGCCGCTGCCGCCCCTACTTCATCGGCCTGCTCGGCGAACGCTACGGCTCCCAGCCGGGAACGCTGCCGCCGGATCTGCTCCAGCGCGAGCCTTGGCTTGCGGCCAACGGCCACCGCTCGGTCACCGAACTCGAAATTCTTCACGGCGTGCTCAACAACCCCGGGATGGCCGAGCACGCCTTCTTCTATTTTCGCGATCCCGCCTACGGCGACCGCCTCCCGGCCGGCGCATCCCGCGCCGACTTCATTGCTGAGAATCCGGAAAGCGCCGCAAAAGTGCAGGCGCTCAAACAGGGCATTCGCGCGAGCGGCTTCCCCTGCCGTGAAAACTACCGCGACCCGAAAGACCTGGGCGCTCAGGTGCTGCGCGACTTCACGGCGCTCATCGACTTCCTCTTCCCTGCCGAATCGGTTCCCGATCCCCTCGACCGCGACGCTACCGATCATGCCGCTTTCGCCCGCGCCCGCACTGGCGTCTGGATTGGCAAACCGGAATCCCTCGAAGAACTCGACCGCCACGCCGAAGGTGATGGTCCGCCGCTCTGCGTTCTGGGCGAATCCGGCGGCGGCAAGTCCGCGCTGCTCGCAAACTGGGCCGCGCGGTTCCGCCAGCGCCATCCGGACATGCTCCTCATCGAGCATTACATCGGCGCCACCGCCGACAGCGCCGACTGGGCCGCTATGCTCCGCCGCATCCTCGGCGAGTTCCGCCGCCGCTTGGGCGTCGAGGTGGAGATCCCGTCCGACGCCGCCGCGCTGCGCGCCACCTTCGCCAACGCGCTTCGGTCATGACTGGCGAAACGGAGTCGATCAACTCCCAGTCGCCCTCGTTGCCCGCCGTCCCGAGGTTGCTGCTAAGCGTGAGCGTCACGGAATTCGGCGCGCCAACGGAGATCGACGGAAACGTCCACGAGGGAGCCTTCGACTGGATGCGTAGCGTCGCGCTCGTCCCGAAATTGTCATCGGCCCACACACCCGCGAATGTGCCGTTGAGTGCGGCGCGCATCTGGCTCACGATGCTCTGAAGCGTGTCGCCGTAGCCGGTGGCGTGGTTGATGGTCGTACCGGAGATCGTGATGGACGCCACGTCGCCCGGAACGGGGGTGCCCGAGAACACGATGGTCGCGTACGGGTAAGTCGCGTCCACGCGCCGCCGCTTGTTGTTCCAGAACACGCCCATGTACACGTCGGCGTGTCCTACGAGCCCGAGTTTCTGAAGGTGCCAAAGGTGCCAGGCGGGAGGCTTCTTGTAGCCGTGGTCGGTGTCGAAGTCGATGGCGAGCGACACGTCCGACAGGACCTCCGGCGCGTCCGGAACGTCCTGCGGGACCAGCGGCCACAGGTAATCGAAATAGAAGTAGTACCCGGTGGACGCGGCGTTCTTGTCGTACAGAGCTGTGATCTCGACGGTGTGGCTTCCGGCCGCGACGTTGCCGCGAACCTTCAGGTTCGCCGTGGTGCCGCCGAACTCCGCGAGATAAAGATCATGGGTGGTTGTCGCGCCGTCCACCGACACGCTGACCTTCCCGCAGTTGGTGTAGAGGAACGTCCCGAGATACAGATCGTGCGTTTCAAACTTCGAGTACGTGATCCGCACCTTGCGAACGTCGAGCGCGCTGCTGGGTGCGGTGCGCTTCGCGTGGCCCGCGCTCCACCACTGCGTGGGGAAGCCGCCAGCGTATTTGTAACTCTCCCAGAAGCCGGTGTACTTGCACCGGCCATCTGACTCCTCGATGCGCGGTGCGGCACCGCCGACCTTGAGTGTGCGGTCGCCGGTGACCGTGATGTTCGAAATCGTGGCACCCCACTCCACATCGGATGCGAAGCCATTTATGGGCGAGAGCTTCTTGATGCGCGTTCCGGTCGCCCACGTTCCGGGCGTCGAGGACTGGTAGCCGCGCTCAACTGTGACTTGCGTGGGTGAATCCACGGAGACCAGCCGCACGCGCTCCTCAGCGGTCGGCGTGCCGATGAAGTACCGGCCTCCGGAGAGTTTCGATGGGTCGTCCACCTGCCAGACGGTGTCGGTCGCGCCCACACTCGACGTGAGAAGGCAGCCATCCTCTAACTCCTGCTCCGTGATCTCGAAACGCGGCGCGAAGACCATGTACATCTTGCGGCAGTCGTTCATCGGCACGGTGCGGTTGAGCTTGTCGAGAAGGGGCTGCGTGAAATCGAGCGTGATGTGGTACTTGGTGTCGTTGTCGCCGCCGGAGAATCGCTGCGACGTACCGCTGCCGCTAGACCAGTCCATCTGCCGCGACCCGGGCGGGTCAGGAGGATCAGCGTCAATGTGTCCAGACGAGACCGTCACCCTGTCGATGTTGCCGAGTTTGCCGTAGCGCGCGGCAGGAAGTGCAGGCGTCGCGAACTGAAGCTGGAGGCTGGCTACTGAGGTGGAAAACGCTGGCGCTGACGCGGAGATGACGTCGGATTGGTCAGGGCCAAAGCGACCCGCAACCGGATCGCCTGGCGTGTTGATGACCTGGGCGAGCTTCTGAAGCAAATGCTTCGCGCCCAACTGAAGCGCGACAAAACTTCCAGAGGGGTGGTTCATCGTGACGACGCAGTGGATCGTCCCCGCGCCGACGGCCTCGACGCGCACCAGTTCCTCGTTCGTGCCGGTGCGCTCAATGAAAACGTAGTCGCCCACACCGATTCCCGTAGTGCTCGCGATTGGAACGTCCTGCGCACCTGTGCCTGCGGTCACCTCCGATGAAAGGGTCGTCTCGATGATGCAGTCTGTGTGCGCCACTGTGTACCGGGTGTCGCGGAAGAAAAGATGGAGGTAGTCGATCCCGTAATACGGCGCGATCCCGCTGGCGTCGAACTGGCAGGATGCCGGTGTCTCGCCGCCGGAACCGACCGTCGCGTGGTCGAGTAGCCGCACCTCGTAGATGTCGTTCGGGCCGCCCACACCACATACGAAGGTCATCGCGTCCCACGAGACGGACGGAAACTTCGCGGCGTCGAGACGCATCGCGCCGTCGAGTGTGTGGTCGTATTCGATGTCGAACTCGAGTTTCAGGCCGGAGAGATCCGTTCGCGGCAATTGCTTCACGCGGAGATGGTTGAAGTAGTCGTAGGCATTCCAGAAGCCGAGCACCGCGAAGTCCTCGGCAGCCTGGAAGATGCCAGAGATGGAGACATCTGTGGTTGTGGCATCGTGAATCGTTGTTGTCGCGGCACGACCGGAGAAGCCCTGTACCTGGAAGTTCCGGCGCGGGTCGAAAATCTGAAGAGGCTGCGAGGGCATCGGTGAAGTGGAATGGCTGGATTCGCTACGCTGGGTATCGCAGGGTTTTCATGAATGCGATTTCACAGCTTCGCTTCGATTCGCTTGCCGGATACTCGCGAAGCCCGACCATGGCCCTCGTCGCTCGGGAACTGGCGTGGTATGAGGAAGGAAACGAGAAACTCCTCGGGCTGGTTGCTCTTGACTTGCCAGACCAGGACTACGTGAGCTATGTCCTTGGGCGCGATGCCAAGGGCCGGTTCCGGGCGGTTTGGCTTGAATGCTCGATAGAAACACAAGAGGCGGCGACGGAACTCCTGGAAGGAAAGATCGCGGAATTCGCGCAGGCGCCGCCGGAAGAGTTCCATCAGGGTGACGAGGTCGGACGGCCCGTCGATTTCTTTACTCCTGTGGTAACGGAAGTACGGCAGCACAGGGTGTTTTCGACGCTGATCTCGGCGCGGGGATACTCTCCATCACGCGCCCTGATTGGGGAGATGATGCACTACTTCGAAGATGTTGACGGTAACTTCATCCAGCAATTTCAGTCTGACGGCTTCGACGCCCGGATTTGGGAACTCTATCTGTACGCACTACTCAACGAGCTCGGCTATGGCCTTGACCGCTCTCAGGCAGCGCCAGACTTCCATTGCCGAGGACTGCTAGGGGATTTCTTCATTGAAGCAACCACCATCAATCCATCCGGCGTTGTGCCCGACGTGGACGGCTCCAATCAGCAAGCCTACTTTGAGCACTACGTTCCCATGAAGTACGGCAGCGCACTGTTCTCAAAGCTGAGAAAAAGATACTGGGAACAGCCTCATGTCGCAGGCCATCCATTTGCGCTTGCGATTCAAGACTTTCACGCGCCTCACGCGATGGCGTGGAGCAACTCGGCGCTCGTCGAGTACCTTTACGCTATTCGACAAGTTGAACGCGTTAATGCCGATGGAAAAAGCGAGGTCGTCAGCGAACGGGTTACGGAATACAGATGGGGAGATAAGCCGCCGATTCCAGCCGGGTTCTTTCTCCTACCGGACAGCGAGAACATCAGCGCGGTGCTTGCCAATCCCAGCGGGACGCTACCGAAGTTCAATCGTATGGGCTTCTTAGCGGGTTTCGGCGACCGTGACATCAAGATGGTGCGTGGCGGATATTGCTACAAGGGTTCCTTGATCCCCGAAAAGTTCTCCGCCGAGATCCACGCGCCCGAGTACACCGAGACCTGGTGCGAAGGGCTGTCGGTCTACCACAATCCCCATGCGAGAGTTCCATTACCGCCCGAGTCGTTTCCATGCGCCGCACATCACACGAGCCGCGGTGGCCGCATTCTCAGCCGCCAGCCCGCATTCCATCCCATCGGATCGACAACGCACATCATTGTTCCGACGTGACCGAGCACCGGCGTGATCCGGAACCTCGTTCACGCCCCTCTTAAGTCTGGATGACAACGGTGAGATCGGCCCCCGAATCCGGCGACGCGACCACGAGGATATCGAACGCCAAGTCGTCGCCTTCGTTCAGAATGGGCGTGGGCCAGATGGCGGGACGGACGTTCTCTCCGGCCAAGTGGTCACCCGTTACAATCGCGTCGAAGGTCTGGTTGTCCGGATCGACGGCGAGCAGATGCACGTATTCTTCGTTCGTGCCGCCGAGATCGATGTGGATGAACCGCCCGGCCTCCAGGCCAAGGCGGTTCGCGCCGTACGATGCCGTTGAGACGGTCTGCTGCGTTCCCGATCCGGTGATGTCCTGCGCCAGCATGATGCCGTAGTCGGCATACGGCAGGCGGCGCGTGGCCGGTAGACCGTAGCCCTGGTTGTTCACCATGAAGTCGAACGTATTCTTGTAGGCGGTCGGCAGCGACTGCGCGATGCCCATGTACTCGAGCGGCTCCCATGTCGCGCCGT
>Ga0187893_10002684_pt1 | contig 38437 bp, 42 predicted proteins | sample MA1701074metaG_FD_139574 | JGI IMG/M metagenome (GOLD analysis project Ga0187893, IMG submission 139574) | White microbial mat communities from a basaltic lava cave in the Kipuka Kanohina Cave System on the Island of Hawaii, USA - MA170107-4 metaG ... | reverse complement strand
GGTCGCGGTCTGGCCCGGCGCCAGCGTCACGCCGGTATACGAGACCGTGTAGAGGCCGGTATTGCCTTCGTTGACTGCAGACGGGCCCGCCACCGACCAGCTCAGGTTCGAGGCGTCGTCGTCATCGACGACCACATTCGCCTGGCTGGTCGAAATCGTGCCCGCGGTCGGATTGGCGATCGTGACGGTAAAATCCTCCGTGCCCTCGACGGTCGTGTCTTCGATCGTCGATATCGCCACGGTCTTCGATGTCGCACCGCCGCCGGTGAAGGTCAGGATGCTGGAAAGCGGGTCGTAGTCGCTGCCGGGAACCGCATCGGTGAGGTTGCTGTCGTAGCCGCCGCCGTTGGCGACCGAGATCGTGACCGTCTGACCCGCATGCAGGGTCGTGCCGGTATAGGAGACCGTATAGACCGCCGTTTCGCCTTCCTCGACCGAGGATCCGCCGGCGATCGTCCAGACCAGATCCTTGAGGTTGTCGTCCTGCTCGAACCCCGCCAGCGAATCCTCGTCTTCGGGTGTCCGGTAAAACAACTGGGTCGGATCGATGACCCCGGCTTCGATCAGCGACTGGATGATCTCGAGCAGCGGGCCCTGCTGGAACGACGCCTGCTGGTTCTCCGGCTGCTTCTCGTCTTCGTCCTCGAGCGACGGGACGCCGGTCTCGAGCCCGAGTGCGACAAGCAGATCGTCGAGCGAGATCCTGGTGCCGTCCTGGATGACGACGACCTCGGTCCCCGATTTGATAGCCTCGAGCAGAGCCTCGGCATCGAGGATCCTGCCATCCGGCAGAACGATCTCGTCGCCGGCCTGCAGATCGGCCAGTTGAAGCTCGGCTGCCCCAACCTTGAGGGTGCGCGCGCCGTCGGCAACGACCTCCCCGGAACGGGTCGTTTCGGGAGCGGTCCCGTCGATTTCGCCGGCCATTCTCGCCTCGTCAGACAAGCAGACGTCACGCCCGGCGACGCATCGTCTCGCCGGCTAACATCACCGTCGCCTGACCGGAGGCATGCCCTGCCCAATGGCCCAGACGCTGGTAACGAACCCTGCTGGTTGGGGTTTGTGGCCGCCCCGCCCCGGCACCGGCCCGTATACGATCGGATCACATACCTGTGTTCCGTATCATACGGCCGTATGTATACGTTCGAGTAAAAGGCTAGTCAAGCAAGGGACCGATTTCTCCTGCAATGTTAACATTTTGTAATTACTGGATAATTTTGGCGTAATGAAAATGCATATAGCGGTGCAACCTGCCGCCCTTGCATAAGCTTTTCAACGGATCGCAACCGTCATTCCGCGGCCCGCGGCCCGGGAACGGCCGCCGGCCCTGCCCGGTCGGGCGTTGGGATACGGGGTGCGGACGGCCCCGGTTGGCCGCGTGCAGGCGCCGCCCGGGGGCCGAATCCGGACGGATCCGGCCGAGCTCACGAATCCCAAGCGCTCAGTGATGCAGAATCTGGCTCAGGAAGAGCTTGGTGCGATCGGACTTCGGATTGCTGAAGAATTCTTCCGGACCGTTCTGTTCGATGATCTCGCCGCCATCCATGAAGATCACCCGGTTCGCCACCGTCCGGGCAAAACCCATCTCGTGGGTGACGCAGATCATGGTCATCCCCGATTCCGCCAGTTCGATCATCACGTCGAGCACTTCCTTGATCATCTCGGGATCGAGCGCCGAGGTCGGCTCGTCGAACAGCATCACTTTCGGGTTCATGCAGAGCGAACGCGCAATGGCAACGCGCTGCTGCTGGCCGCCGGACAGCTGGCCGGGATATTTCTCGGCCTGCTCGGGAATCTTGACGCGCTCCAGGTACTGCCGCGCAAGATCCTCGGCATCGCGCCGCGGCATCTTGCGCACCCAGATCGGCGCCAGCGTCAGGTTCTCCAGGACCGTCAGGTGCGGGAAGAGATTGAAATGCTGAAACACCATGCCGACCTCGCGCCGGATCAGCTCGATGTTCTTCAGATCGTTCCCGAGCTCGACGCCGTCCACAACAATCCGTCCCTTTTGATGCTCTTCCAGCCGGTTGATGCAGCGGATGAGGGTCGACTTGCCGGACCCCGACGGGCCGCAAATGACGATGCGCTCGCCCCGATCGACGACCAGGTCGATGTCCCGGAGCACATGGAACTGACCGTACCATTTGTGGACACCGATCATCTGGATCATGGCGTCGCCGGCGGTCGTCGTGTCGGGAATCCTGACCTTGGCCTGAGCCGCATCAGCCATGACCCTCTCCTATCGCTTGTGCCCGGTATGTAGCTTGCGTTCCAGGTAAAGACTGTAACGCGACATGCTGAAACAGAAGAGGAAGAAGACGATCGCGACGAATGCGTAGCCTTCCTTCGCTAGCCCGGCCCAGTTGGCATCGCGAAAGGCTGCCTGCACGATGTTCAGCAGCTCGAACAGGCCGATGACGATGACCAGCGTCGTGTCCTTGAACAGGCCGATGAAGGTGTTGACGATGCCCGGAATGACGATGCGCAGCGCCTGGGGCATGATGATAAGCCCCGTCATCTGCCAGTAGCCGAGCCCCATCGCCATGGCGCCCTCGTACTGCCCTCGCGGTATGGCCTGCAGGCCGCCGCGCACGACCTCCGCCATGTAGGCGGCGCCGAAGAGCGCGATCCCGATCATCGCGCGCATAAGCTTGTCGAAGGTCACGCCTTCCGGCAAGAACAGCGGCAGCATGACGGATGCCATGAACAGCACCGTGATCAGCGGCACCGCTCGTGTGATCTCGATGAATGCCGTGCAGAGCAGCCGGATGACCGGCAGTTCGGACCGTCGGCCGAGCGCCAGGATGACTCCCATCGGCAACGAGAAGACGATGCCGACGGCACCCAGCAGGATGGTCAGGAAAAGCCCGCCCCAAAGCCGCGTTTCGACCGCCGGCAAGCTCCAGAAACCGCCGCTGAACAGCCAGAATGCAAGGAACGGATAAATGCCGAACAGAAAGATCGCGATGTATTTCTTGGCCGGCACGCGATCGATCAACAGGCCCACCATCGGCACGAAGAACAACACGAGGCCGAGATCGATCCGCCAGCGCTCGTTGACCGGATAGAACCCGTACATGAACTGCCAGAAGCGGGCGCGAATCATCGTCCAGCAGGCACCGTCCCTGACGCAGGCTTCGCGCGATTCGCCGGCATTGAAGTTCGCGTCGATGATCGCCCATTCGATGATCGGCGGAACCGTCAGCCAGATCAGGTAGAGCGACAACAGGGTCAGGGCGATGTTGACCGGTCCGGAAAACAGGTTGTCGCGCAGCCAGGCAATTACGCCGACCTGGCTCGCCGGCGGCGGCAGCGCCGGATGCTGTCCCGGCGGATACTTTTCGGTTTCCGGACGTTCCGCCACGGTCAGCGCTCCTTGAGCGCGATGCGCTTGTTGTACCAGTTCATGAACGCCGAGATCAGCAGGCTCAACGTCATGTAGACGAGCATCGTCAGCAGCAGGCATTCGACAGCTTGCCCGGTCTGGTTGAGCACCGTGCCGGCGAAGACGTTGACGAGATCGGGATAGGCAACCAGCACGCCGAGCGTCGAGTTCTTCGTCAGATTGAGATACTGGCTGGTCAGCGGCGGCACGATGACGCGCAAGGCCTGCGGAATGATCACGAGGCGCAACGTCGGGCCGGGCCTGAGGCCGACGGCATAGGCCGCCTCGGTCTGACCGTGACTGACGGCCTGGATGCCGGCACGGACGATCTCGCCGATGAACGCCGACGTGTACGCGACCAGCGCCATCAGCACGGCCACGAACTCGGGCAGGATCACCCAGCCGCCCTTGAAATTGAATCCCTTGAGCTCGGGATACTCCCAGGCCCAGGGCTGGCCGGCAATCAGCGCCGTGAGAAACGGCAGGCCGAGGACCAGTCCAGCGGTCACCCAGCCGGTCGGAAACTGTTCGCCGGTGGCCGCCTGACGACGGGCAACCCAGCGCTTCATGAGCACAGCGATGCCGATGCCGACCAGGAGCGCGATCGGGATCAGGATGAAGCCGGCTTCGGGCAACAGTTTCGGAAAATTGACGCCACGATTGTGCAGAAAAACCGTGCCGTTGATGTCGATGGCGTTTCGGACAACGGGCATCGCCGCGATCACGCCGAAGTACCAGAACACGATTTGCAGCGCGAGCGGGATGTTGCGGATCGTCTCGAGATAGGTCGCCGCGAGCTTTCGGATCAGCCAGTTCGGCGACAATCGCAGGATGCCGAGGAGGAAACCCCAGATGGTCGCGAGAAAAATCCCAATCACCGAAAGGACGATGGTGTTGACGAGACCGACCCAGAACACGCGTCCGTAACTGGATTCGACCGTGTAAGGAATCAGGGTGATGGAAATGTCGAACCCGGCCTGTCGGCCGAGAAATTCGAAGCCGGAGGCAATGCCGCGCTGCTCGAGATTTTGCGCGGTGTTACCGATGATGTAGGCGGCGAACAGGACGATCGCGGCGGCGACAACGATCTGGAACACGATCCCGCGGACGCGCTGATCGCGCCACCATCCGCCGCCCCGGACACGGGCTACCGCCTGATCCGTCATCGGGATCGCCTCTCTAACACGCGTAAAACGCGCGATGGCGACGCACCGGATCCTCGATCGGAGGATCCGGTGCTTCGCCTACGCGTTCAACGGCCGTATTGGTTCAGCGCATCGGCGGCGCGTACAGCAGGCCGCCCTTGCTCCAAAGCTGGTTCAGGCCACGGGCAAGTCCGAGGGGCGTCTTCACGCCGACATTCGCCTCGAAACTTTCGCCGTAGTTGCCGACCTGCTCGATGATGTTGTAGGCCCATTCGTCCGACAGGCCGAGCATGCTGCCCATGCGCGACTGGCCCTCTTCGACAACCTCGACGCCCAGCAGGCGCTGAACTTCAGGGTTCTCCGAACTCTTCATCTCGTCGACGTTCTCCGACGTCACGCCGAATTCCTCGGCGATGATCATCGAGTTTAACGTCCATCGGACGATGTCGCCCCACTGATTGTCGCCGTGACGGACCAGTGGCCCGAGCGGCTCCTTCGAGATGATCTCCGGCAGGATGATGTGCGCGCTCGGATCGGCCAGCACCGAACGCTCGGCGGCGAGACCGGACGCATCGGTGGTGTACGCGTCGCAGCGACCTTCGTCGTAGGCCTGGCGGGCTTCCTCGTTCTTCTCGAAAACGACCGAGTTCAGTTCCATGTTATTCGCACGGAAATAGTCGGCCAAATTGAGCTCGGTCGTGGTGCCGGTCTGCACGCAAACCGACGCGCCGTCGAGCTCGAGCGCACTCGAGACGCCGAGATCCTTGCGAACCATGAAGCCCTGGCCGTCATAGTAGTTGATGCCGACGAACTCGAAGCCGAGCTGCACGTCGCGCGAGAACGTCCAGGTGGTGTTGCGGGCCAGCAGGTCGACTTCGCCCGACTGCAGCGCGGTGAAGCGCTCTTTCGCCGTGGTCGGGACGTATTTGACCGCTTCGGCATCGCCGAGCACCGCCGCCGCAACCGCGCGGCACATGTCGACATCGAGACCGGTCCACTTGCCCGCGTCGTCGGGTGCCGCAAAACCGGCCAGACCGGTTGTCACGCCGCAATTGAGCGTACCGCGTGCCTGTACATCTTCGAGGGTGGTCGCTTGTGCCGCGCTTGCCAGCGTCATGATCGCAACGGCCGCCGTACCCGAAAGCATTCGGAGGTAGTTCATGATCCAGCCTTTCCCTGTTGTGGCCTTCGTTTAAGCCGCATTCCGTCGGGTTGCCGCGAAGCGGTTTCCCTTGGAAGGAGCGCCCGTTTGGGAGCCCCGCTTGTCGTGATGCTTTAACACACGGCTGCACGATGGTACAAGCTTCGCGGACCCATTCGGCGCTTCCGGCAACCTTCGATGAACGACAAAAAACCCAAGCAGGACACGGTCTTGGCGCGCGCCGGCAATCGGCCGCGTGAGCACAAAGGGATCATCAATCCGCCCGTCTACCACGCATCGACTGTCGTGTTTCCGACCGTCGCGGCGCTGGAGGAGGGCGTGCGCAATCGATTCAAGGGCGTCTATTACGGGCTTTACGGCACCCCGACCACCTTCGCGCTCGAAGAGGCCGTCGCCGCGATCGAGGGGGCATCGTTCGGATTTGCGGTACCCAGCGGGCTGGCGGCCATCACCATGCCGATCGGGGCCTTCGTGCGCCCCGGCGATCACATTCTCGCGGTCGACAACGCCTACGAACCGGTCCGCGGATTTTCCGACCGGTTCCTGAAGCCGTTCGGCATCGAGGTCACCTTCTTCGATCCGCTGGCACCGGACCGGGTCGCGTCCCTGGTCCGGCCGAACACGAAGCTGATCTACCTCGAGACGCCCGGCTCGCTGACGCTGGAAGTACCCGATATCGCCGTGCTGGCGTCGGTGGGACGCGAGAGGGGCCTGAAAGTGCTGGTCGACAATACCTGGGCGACCGGCCTGCATTTCAAACCGCTCGATCACGGCGCCGATGTTTCGATTTACGCCGCAACCAAGTATCTCGCCGGCCATTCCGATCTCATGCTCGGCGTGATCGTGTGCCGCGACGAGGCGGTCCATGTCGCCATCAAGCAGTTCGCGCACGGGCTCGGTCTCGCGGCCGCGCCGGACGATTGCTACCTGACGCTGCGGGGCATGCGGACGCTGTCGGTGCGGCTGGAGCGACATCTCGGGAATTCCCTGAAGCTCGCCCGCTGGCTGCGCGACCGGCCCGAGGTCGCGCGCGTGCTGCATCCGGCGCTGGAGGGATCGCCCGGCCATGAGTTGTGGAAGCGCGATTTTACCGGCGGCGGCGGGCTTTTCTCGGTCGTGCTGCGGCCGGCCTCGCCCGCTGCGGTTGCCGCCATGCTCAACGACCTCAAGCTGTTCGGCATGGGCTTCTCATGGGGCGGCTACGAAAGCCTGATCATTCCGGCCGACCCCGCGAAGTGCCGCAGCGCCACGATCTGGGACGGCGCGGGACCGCTGCTGAGGATTCAAACGGGCCTCGAAGATCCCGACGATCTGATCGCCGATCTGGCGCTCGGATTCGAACGGCTGAGCCGGGCCGGCGGACGATGAGCGACGGCAATCTCGAGGCGCTGCTTGCTGCGGTCGCGTTCGACCGCGACGGGCTGGTGCCGGCCGTCGCCCAGCAACACGACAGCGGCGAGATGCTGATGGTTGCCTGGATGAACCGGGAGGCGATCGCCGAGACGATCGCGACCGGCCGGGTCTGTTACTGGTCGCGCTCGCGCGGCCGGGTCTGGCGCAAGGGCGAAACCTCCGGCCAGCACCAGCATCTCGTCGAGCTGCGGATCGATTGCGACGGCGATTGCCTGTTGCTGCTGGTCGACCAGACCGGCGTCGCCTGCCATACCGGTCGCCGCGCCTGTTTCTTCCGGGCCTGGCGCGATGGCGACTGGCACGAGATCGGCATGGCTTACCTGCCGCCCGAGAGCCTTTACGGGCGATGAAGAAACCGCAGGAAACGGCCGGCGGCGCCCCGGTCATCGTCGTCGGGCCGACGACCCGCTGCGGCACCAGCCTTTTGCAGCGCGCGCTCAACTCCACGCGCAAGATCGTCATCTACGGCGAAAACTTCACGTTCATGCACAAGTACCCCGACATGCTGCGGGGTCTCGACAAACACGTCGAGGGCAAACGCCGCAACATCAGGGCGAGCCGCGACTTGCTGCTCTCGGGCGAGGATTTCGAAGGCAGCTCGCTGTTTCCCGACTACGACAATTACATCGCCGCGCTCCGGCAGAACTTCTTCGGCATCGCACGTTTCTATCGCAGCGACGCGGCGGCGCTCGGCTTTCAGCGGTGGGGAATCAAGCATCAGATCCGGGATCAGCGCAGCTTCGAGATCGTCCCGCAGTTGATGTCGCGCGCGGTGTTCATCTTCATCTACCGCGAGCTGCTGGCGGTGGCGAAATCGGCGAAGGCGCGTTGGCCGGGCGATTTCAAGGGGCCGGACGACTACCGGCGTTTCGGCGACAATTGAGCGCGCAACACGCGCCTCGCCCTGAGTCTGGCGGGCGACCGGTTCATGGTCATTCGCTATGAGGAGTTCATTGCGAACCCGGAGAAAGTCTTTCGGGAAATCGAGACGCTGACCGGGATTCCCGGCATCGACCGGTCGGTCATGACGCGCCGCATCAATGCCAATCCCCTGACCGACCGCGATGCGCGCAGCACCGACGATTACCGAAAGCCTGGCGACCTTTCCGATGCGGAAGTGAACCTGCTGATGTCGGAGGCGCGCGATACGTACAAGGCGCTTCGATACGAGGGCGCCGCGTCCTGACGAGGCGACGCAAGCATAAGCACGGAAATGCAATGGAGCCGCTGCAAAGCAGTGGCGCACCTATGAAGATGAAATTGGGAACTACTATGTCAATTTAGGAGTTTGGTAATTTCTTCTGGCGGACGTATCTCAGATAAGTCCCGAAGCAGTCCAGCCGAGAGCATCTTCGATGCCGGTCCGATAGCGTGTCGCGATTTGACGTGGGGCAAGGCGGACGTATTCTTCCGCGATGTCCCGTTCTACCCCCTGAAGTTGGCTTAGATGCTGGATAACTTCGTCCCGCTGAGGGATACGGTAGTCGCCCCCAATCTTCGGCTTGAGCGCAGTCCACACGACACCTTCTAGCCTGCGTTCCGACGCCCATTGACCAATGGTCGGAGCACTTGAATGCTCTGACGCTGCGGTCGGACTCCACCAGCCGATACAGTGTTCTATATTAACGCGTTTTACGCCTTCGCGGGCAGCCAGCGCTTGCTTTGCCGCGTCAAGCGTCGGGACATCCAATGCTGCCCAAAGGGTTTTGACGGCGAGAGCACCGTCGCAGATCACTAATGTAATCCGCTTGTCGCGGGATTCACGTGCAAATTCCACCGGCAGACCGGGACCGTCCAGTTGCCATGTGCCGATGACGGGCAAGGTCTTTTGACACCAGATCAGTGAACCCCAGCCGAGACTTACGATCACAAATCCCTCCTTAAACAAATACCGAAAGCGAACCGGCTATGGCTTCCATTTCAACGTTGATAGCCTACAACTATATCCACTCTTGAGAAAAAGGGAGGCGCCCAGAATGTCAAAAACGATTCCTAAGAAGCGAGCAGAGTTGCTGATGAAGCTCGAAGAGCTCATCGGAAGCGAATGCTATAATGCAAATATTCAGAACTGGGGGCCGCATGGCGTGTTTGAAGGCGAAGGAAGGGACTTTCGATACCCCATCACGTACGTCAACGAAAAAGGGGACAAAGTGAAACGCAAATGGACCGATACGACGATGCCGGCATCAGTCGCGATGACGGGACACTACGCCTTTGGCGCAAACCAACTTCACGTCATGCGAGGCTTGGAGAAAGTGCTCAGCTACTTGGAGAAGCAACACGGTCTTCAAATCTAAGTCGAATCTCGTCCGGTGAAATGGTGCGCCCGGGAGGACTCGAACCTCCGACCCACAGCTTAGAAGGCTGTTGCTCTATCCACCTGAGCTACGGGCGCCCTTGGCGATCGCGGACGCCTTGGATTGCGTCAATGCGTCCAGCGACCGATGCGATCATACCGAAAATTGTCGGCATAGGCCTTCGGTCTGACGGCCCGCTCCTGCGGTTCCACGAGCTCGTAGGAGAGGCCGTTCTTGCGGGCGTAGGCGACGGCTTCCGCTTCGGTTTCGAAATAAAGCCGGAGCTGCGTGCGGGTGTCGCCCGAACTCGTCCAGCCCATCAGCGGATCGGGCCGGGACGGTTCCGACGGCGCGTACTCGAGCAGCCAGCGCTGCGTATTGCCGGTGCCCGACTGGGTCGCCGTCTTGCTCGGCCGGTAGATACGCACGTGCATCGCCATGGTCCCCATCGATACCGCACGGAGCGGCTTGTGGTCGGGGCGAGAGGATTCGAACCTCCGACATCCGGCTCCCAAAGCCGGCACTCTACCGGACTGAGTTACGCCCCGCCGTCCGGAATCGCGGCAAAAATAGGGATTTCGGCCCCTTGGCGCAATCTCCGGCCGGCCCGGGACGAGCGCACCCCCCGCGCTTCCCGTCGGCTTTTCCGTGCGGCTCGCGCGGCCGCGCTTGACGCCTGCCGGCGCCCGCAGGCACACAACGCCGATCATGGCCCGGAACGCCCGGTAGCAGCCCGCATGTCGCGCGCGAAAGTCTTCGTCATCGGATTCCACAAGACGGGCACGTCGAGCCTGGCGATGGCGCTGCGCGAGCTGGGCTACCGGGTCTGCTTCAATCTGCAATGGAACGATGCCCGCGTGATCCGGGACATGAAGCGCATCTGCCGCCAGCTGACCGGGCAGTACGATGCGTTCGAGGACAACCCGTGGCCGCTGCTCTATCGGGAGCTTTACGAATGGTATCCCGACGCGCGGTTCATCCTGACGACCCGCGATACCGACGGCTGGTATCGCAGCGCGCTCAACTGGTTCGGCGAGAACGACACGCTCATGCGGCGGCACATCTATGGCGACGATGCCGGCTCGCCGATCGGCAACGAGGCGATCTATCGGGCCCGCTACGACCGCCACAACGCCGACGTCCGCGCCTTCTTCGCCGACAAGCCGGCGCAGATCCTGACCATGGACGTGACGCGGGGCCACGGCTGGATCGAGCTTTGCGCCTTCCTCGGCCATGACGCGCCCGACCGGCCGTTTCCTCACGCCAAACCGGGGCGCTTTCGCGATCGCGGCAGATCGCGGCCCCCCGAAGCGCCGCCGTGATCGCCCGGTGCCTGTGGACAAGCCGGACCCGCCTCGTGAAATCAATGGCTTCCCGCACTTCCTGCTCGATTTTCCCGAACCGGTTGTGATACAAAAGAGCATGAAGAGCGGGAGTTCGGTCCCGTCCTTCAGGGGAACTCGGGGGCCTTTGGTCCAGAATGTTGAATTCTTTGGCAAACCGGCGCAAAAGCCCGCCGGTCGATGTCGGTGGCAGGTTCTGCAAACGCGACGCCCCGAACATCGTTTGGGAAGTGTCCAGCAAGTTCCAGGGCTCGGATGGCTATCCCTACGCCGGCATGATCTGCCTGGCGGACCGGAGCCAGCGCAAGACGCTGAGCCTGCACGAGCTGGAAGACGGCGCGCAGTACGCACGCGTCGGCTAAGCTGGGTGCGTCAGCCTCAATAGAGGGCGGCGGCCAGGAAGCCCGGCGGAGCACCCATGTCCAATCGCACCATCCAGGTCGACGACCGGCTCTATACCTATTTGCTCGAGAATTCCCTGCGCGAGGATGCGCTGCTGCGCCGCCTGCGCGAGGAAACCGCGCGCAATCCGATGTCGATGATGCAGATTTCGCCCGAACAGGGACAGTTCATGGCCCTGCTGGCCGAGCTGATCGGCGCCAGGAATGCGATCGAGGTCGGTACCTTCACCGGCTACAGCGCGATCTCGGTCGCCCGCGTCCTGCGGCCCGGCGGCAAGCTGATCTGCTGCGACATCTCTGACGAATTTACCTCGGTCGCACGGCGCTACTGGACGGAAGCCGGACTGGCCGACCGCATCGAGCTCCGCCTCGCCCCCGCCGTCGAAACGCTCGACGAGCTTCTCGCCGGGGGTCGCGCCGGAACCGTCGATTTCGCGTTCATCGATGCCGACAAGGAGAGCTACGACGCCTACTACGAGCGCATCCTCCGCCTGCTGCGACCGGGCGGCCTCGTCACGATCGACAACGTCCTGTGGGACGGCAAGGTCGCGGACCCGAGGGTCAAGGACGCCGACGACGCCGATACCGCGGCGATCCGCAAGCTGAACAGGAAGCTCGCCAGGGACGATCGGGTCACGGTGAGCCTGGTCCCGATCGGCGACGGGCTGACGCTGGCACGGAAACGCTGATCGGCAGTCGGCGCGTCGTGGCCCGGTCGATCGCGTTCTATCTCCCGCAGTTCCACCCGATACCCGAGAACGACGCCTGGTGGGGTGCCGGTTACACCGAGTGGACGGCGGTGCGGCGCGGACGCCCCCTGTTCGCCGATCACTACCAGCCGCACGTTCCCGCCGACCTCGGCCATTACGATCTTCGCGATCCGGCGGTGCGCGTTCGGCAGGCCGAGCTGGCGCGGCGCTATGGCATCGAAGGGTTCTGCTACTACCACTACTGGTTCGCGGGCCGGCGTCTGCTGGAGCGGCCGTTCGACGAAGTACTGGCCTCCGGCGAACCCGATTTTCCCTTCTGTCTCTGCTGGGCGAACCAGTCGTGGACCGGCATCTGGCACGGCGCGCCGGATCGGATGCTGGTCGAGCAGACCTATCCCGGGACCGACGATCACCGGCAACATTTCGCCTGTCTGCTCGTCGCCTTCCGCGACCCCCGGTACATCAGGGTCGACGGCAGGCCGCTCCTGCTGATCTTTTCGCCCCGCAAGCTGCCCGAACCGGCAGCGCTGCTGGAATTGTGGCGCCGGCTGGCCCGCGAGGCCGGGCTCCCCGGGCTGTTCGTTCTGGCCGTCAGTCATGTCCGGCGGCACGACACTCTGGCCTCGCTCGGCTTCGACGGCACGGTGACAATGTGCGTGCCGCCGCGGCGGATCGAAGCCGCCAAGCCGACGATCTACCGGCATGACGAAATCGTGGACCGGCTTGTGCATGTGCGCGCGCCGGGCACCGTCGACTTTCCCTGCGTCTCGCCGAACTGGGACAACGCGCCCCGCACCGGAGCCAATGGCGTGGTCCTGCACGATTCGTCGCCGGCGCTGTTTCGCCAAAATCTGGTGACGGCGCATCGCGCCCTAGCGGCCGAACCCGAAGATCGCAGGCTGATCTTCCTCAAGGCCTGGAACGAATGGGGCGAAGGCAATCATCTCGAACCCGACCGCCGGTTCGGACACGGGTTCCTGGAACAGGTGTCGAAGGCCGAACAGGCCGCCCGTGCGTGACGGCCGACCCGACACCGGACGCGACGGCGCTCTGCGGCGCCGAATATCGACGCCTACGGCAGGACGCCCGGCAACAGCACGCGATCGCCGGGCTGGATCCCGTAGCGCGATGCCGTGCCGCCATTGACCTCGAGCACCGCGACGACGGGCCCGCCCGAGCCGATCACCTCTTTTGAGAACGGCACGGCGCGTTCCCTTATCTTCAGGATCGTTCCGTCCGGAGCGATGAAGAGCATGTCGAGCGGAATGCGCGTCGCTTGCATCCACATGTTCACTTCCTGCGGCCCCGGATAGATGAAAAGCATGCCCGACATGGGTTCGAGCCGATCGCGATACATGAGCCCGCGCGCGCGCTGTTCCGGCGTCAGCGCCATCTCGACATCGAACGATACGTTGTCGCCCGCCGCCTTCTCGACCACGAGCGTCTCCAGCTCGGCCGCCCGGAGACCGTGCGGCCCGGTCGCCGGACCGATCGGGACCGCAAGGGCGAGCACGGCCAGGGCGGCCGCACGAAGGCTTGCGGGAAATGAATTCATGTGCACCGCTATAATCCCCTGACCAGGGCCAGAACCAGCACGATCGCGAACAGCGCCATCACCACCAGCGTTGCGACGCTCATGACGGGGTCGCGCGCCAACACGCTGCGCGGGCCGTACATGCCCAGCAGCGCCGCCATTCCGCGTTCCCGCGCAAGTTCGAGCAGAAGTCCCGCCGGCAACGCAAGCGCCTGCAGGCCGCGACGCACCGCATGGACCGCCCGCGGCAGAAGCCGACGGTAGACCCACTCCGCATCGATGTCGATGCCGGGCAGTTCCGGCGGGTAGAGGCCCGACAGCTTGAGCCAGGTAAAGGCGAGCGCCGCGAACAGCAGCAGCTGCAGCTGCGTCAGCACATGCTCCCAGGTATAGGGCACGTAAGCGACCGGGAACGGCAGCATGTCGTAGAGCAGCCACGGGTAGACGCCGTTGAAGATGCAGATCGCCGCCGCGATCGTCATGGCGATCAGCATCGGCGCCGGTGCCTCTTTCACGCGGATCCCGGAATCCTTCGCGAAGAAGGCGAAGTACGGAATCTTGATGCCGGCATGCTCCATGACGCCGGCCGATGCGAAGAGCAGCGCCAGCCAGACCCAGCCATAGCCCTCCTCCAGCGCCGCCGCCATCACCATCGCCTTCGACACGAAGCCCGAGAAGAGCGGAAATGCCGAGATCGACGCGGCACCGACCATGCAGAGCACGGCGGTCTTCGGCATGCTCTTGTAGAGTCCGCCGAGGTCGGAGGCGTGGATGCGCCCGGTACGGAACAGCACCGCCCCCATCGACATGAACAGCAGGCTTTTGAAGATCACGTCGTTGAACGCGTGGCTGATCGCGCCGTTGATCGCGAGTTCCGTGCCGATGCCGATCCCGCAGACCATGAAACCGAGCTGGTTGATCATGCTGTAGGACAGCACGCGGCGCAGATTGTTCTCGATGACTGCATAGAAGATCGGAAACACGGTCATCGCCGCGCCGATATAGATCAGCACCTCGGTTCCCGGATAGAGCCGCGCCAGCAGGTAGACCGCAACCTTCGTCGTGAAGGCGCACATCAGCACGGTCCCGGCTTCGGTCGCTTCCGGGTAGGCGTCCGTGATCCAGTTGTGCAGCAGCGGAAAGCCGCACTTGATGCCGATCGCGACGAAGATCAGCCATGCCGCCGTTCCGTCGAGACCGACCGGTTCGAGGGCGAGGCCGCGACCGTCCGCAACGAACAGGAGAATGCCCGCGAGCAACAGCATGCCGGAGCCGATCTGGATCGCGAGGTAACGGATCGTGCTGCGCAGCGCCGCCGGGGTGCGGCGCGCCAGGATCAGGAACGACGAGGTGACCGCGAGCCCTTCCCAGAACAGGAACAGCGTCAACAGGTCGCCGGCATAGACCGCCCCGAGCGCACACCCGGCATAGGCAAGCCCCATCGAATGCTGCAGCCGGTCGCGCATGTGCAGCGCGTAAACGGAGGCAATGAAGGCGGCGAGATGGAACAGCCAGCCGAACAGCGTCGTGAGCCGGTCGATCTCGACCAGCACCAGCCCATATCCGAACAACGGAACCGTCACGACGGTTGCAGGATCGAGGAACCAGAGATTGACCGCGCCCGCGACCGGCGTGAGCACGAGCAGGGCCGCGCTCAGCCGGCCGCGGGTGATCGCGACCAGCGCGGCACCGGCGAAGAAGACCAGGAAGGGCGCGACGCTACTCATCGTAATAGTCTTCCTTGCGCATCAGGACCTTCCGCAGCTCCTTCGCGCTCAGCACCAGCACGACGAACGCCACGAACCCGAAAATCCCGTAGAATCCGAACAGCCGCTCCCACGGATGTCCGACATTCCGGTCAATGAAAGCGTCGGCGAAGAACACGACGATGCAGGCGGCATAAAGCGCCCGGAGCAGCCGCCGCACGTTGCGCGGACTGTCGAACAGATACCGCTTCTTGTCCTGGGGCGGCGTCGCCTGTTTCATGGTGCGGTCCCCGAATCCATGGCGGCCTGCAGCATCTCGACGATGCGTTCGGGTGCGAAGAAGAGCGCGACGCAGCCGACGCAGGTCGCACCGATGGCGGCGAGGCACCAGGCCGGCGCTTCCCGGATGCCCTCGACCGGCTGCGTCGGCGGACGGAAGAACGCGCGGAACGGGATCGGCAGCAGGTACCCGATATTCAGCAGCGTGCTGACGATGAAGGCCGCAACGATCCACCCCTGCCCCGATTTCCAGGCGCCTTCGATCAGGAACCATTTGCTCCACAGGCCGGCGAACGGCGGCAGGCCGATGATGCTGAGGCTGCCGATCAGGAACGCGGCCATCGTCAGCGGCATCGAGCGGCCGAGACCGTCGAGCTGGCTCACCCGGGTCCGATGCGTGACGACGAGGATCGCGCCCGCACAGAAGAACAGCGTGATCTTGCCGAACGCATGGGTTGCGATGTGCAGCCCGCCGCCGACGAATCCTGCCTCGGTCGCCAGCAGAGCGCCCAGCACGATGTAGGCGAGCTGGCCGATGGTCGAATAGGCCAGCCGAGCCTTGAGATTGTCGCGCGTCATCGCCACCAGCGACGCCACGATCATCGTGAAGGCCGCGACCGCCTGCATCGCCTCCGTCGTCCAGAGCTCCCGCAGCAAATCGAACCCGAAGATGAAGGTCGCGACCTTGAGCACCGTGAACGCGCCGGCCTTCACGACCGCCACGGCATGCAGCAGCGCGCTTACGGGCGTCGGCGCGACCATCGCCGCCGGCAGCCAGCGATGGAACGGCATCAGCGCCGCCTTGCCGATTCCGAACAGGTAGAGCGCGAGCAGAATGGCGGCGAATCCCGTACCGACCCTGCCCTCGAGAATACCGCCCTCGCGAAAGTCGAGCGTGCCGGCGACGGCATACGTGCCGGCAATCGCGACGAGCTGAAGCACGATCGAGGTGCCGAGCAGGATTCCGAGATAGACCCGGCCCGCCCGCTTCGCTTCCGGCGTCCCGGAATGGGTCACCAGCGGATAGGTGGAGACCGTCAGCGCCTCGTAGAACATGAACAGGGTCAGCATGTTGTCGGCAAACGCGATGCCCATTGTCGATGCGATGGCGATCGCAAAGAACGCGTAGAAGCGCGTCTGGTGCCGTTCGCGGTGCGCGCGCATGTAGCCGATGGCGTAGATCGTCGTGACGATCCAGAGCCCGCTCGCGACCAGCGCGAAGACCAGGCCGAGCGGCTCGGCCGAGAAAGCCAGCAGAAGCCCCGGGAACGGATCCGCCGCCACCAGGCGCAGCGTCTCGCCGGAGCCTGCTGCGCTGGCGATCCAGGCGACGACCGCGAACAGGATGGCGCCGGTCAACAGCGAAATCGTCTCGCGGATCGTCGGCGACCGCGCCGCCGCGACGATGCCGAGCGCACCCGCCAGCGGTACCGCGAGCACCAGCAGAAGCGTGTCGCCGTTTGCGTCGGGGGTCACTGCATCACCCCGAGAAAAATCACCGCGCGCGAGGCGATATCGACGGTGAAGTCGGTGGCGACGCCGAGCACGACGCAAAGCAGCGTCAGCAGCACCGTCGGGATCAGCACCAGGAGCGGCGCTTCCTGTCGTTTCATGTCGGCTGCCGCCCGCTCGAAATAGGCCGCTTCGACGACGCGCCAGATATAGACGGCGGACAGCAGCGAGCTTGCAACGATCAGGACCGCAACGGGCCAGAGATCCGCCTCGAGCGAACCCAGCACAAGATACCATTTGCTGACGAAGCCGACCGTCAGCGGAATGCCGATCATCGACAGGCCGGCGACGACAAAGCATGCCATCGTTACCGGCATGCGCCGGCCGATGCCGCGGAACGTGGCGAGTGTGGCCTGGCCGTGCCGCAGAATGACACAGGCCATCACCAGGAACAGCGCGCCCTTCATCAGCCCGTGATTGAAGACGTGAACGATCGCCCCCACGACGCTCTCGTGGTTGCCGATTCCGATGGCGGCGGCGATGTAGCCGATCTGCGCGACGCTCGAGTAGGCCAGCATCCGTTTCAGGTCGGTCTGCCAGATTGCCACCAGCGAGCCGGCGAAGGCGGCGGCGAGACCGAGCACGATCAGCACCCAGCCGACGGCCATCTGCTGCAGCACGAACGCCGCACCGAAAACCGTGAAGATGAACCGGATCAGGACATAGGCGCCCACCTTGGTCGCGGTCGCCCCGAAGAAGGCGGACACCAGCGACGGCGCATAGGCGTAGGCATTCGGCATCCACGAATGCGCCGGAAACAGCGCGAACTTGATGGCCGCACCGATCAGGATAAAGGCGACCGCGGCCTGCACCGGCGCGGTGTCTCGCAGGCCCACGAGCCGCACCGACAGATCCGCCATGTTGAGCGAACCGGTCATGATGTAGATGAGGCCGATGCCGATCACGATGAAGGTCGCGCCGATCGTTCCCTGGACCAGATAGTTGAACGCCGCCGGCAACGCCCGGCGGCCGGACCCCATGGCGATCAGCGCATAGCTCGCCAGCGACGAAATCTCGAGAAACACATAGAGGTTGAACACGTCGCCCGTGATGACGATGCCGAGCATGCCCGTCAGCGCCAGCAGGGCGACCGAGAAGAAAAAGCGCCGCGCGCGCTTCGTCACCTCGACGGCGATGCCGCGGTCGGCCGACGGCATCACCACCGCCGCCATGCCGGAAATCAGCACGAGCATCAGGGCGTTGAGAGGATCGATGACGTAGACGATCCCCCAGGGCGCCCTCCACCCGCCCATCGCATAGACGACCGGGCCGCCCTGCGTCGGATCGAGCACCTGCACCAGCAACGCCAGCGAGATCGCGAACGTGATCCAGCTCACGAGCACCGCAAAGATATAAGCGATCTGCGGCCGTACCATGAGCGCACAGAGGGGCGCCGCAATCAGCGGAACGGCAACCTGCAATGCCGGAAGATGCTGTAGCAGCGACATCGAGTCAGCGCCGCTCGGGGTCCGCGATCCCGTCTTCCTCGATCGTGCCGTAGGCTTCGCGAATCCGGACGATGAGGGCCAGCGCAAGCGACGACGTCGCAACCGAGACGACGATTGCCGTCAGAATGAGCACATGCGGCAGCGGGTTCGAATAGAACTCGAACGCCGGATCGACGATCGGCGCGCTGCCATCGGTGATATATCCGGCCTGGATGTAGAGCAGGAAAACCGCCGACTGAAAAATGTTCAGTCCAATGACCTTCTTGATCAGGTTGCGGCGCGTCATGACGACGAACAGCCCGGTCGCCAGCAGCACCATGGCGCCCCATTGCAGGGTATGATCGAGGAACAGTTCCAGCGTGCCGGTCATGGACGCCGCCGCTCCGCGAAGGTCAGGAAGATCGCCAGCATCACGCCGGCAACCGTGATGCCGACGCCCAGCTCGACCAGGAGAATTCCAAGATGCTGGCCGCGCGCCGGATCCTGGGGATCGAACGCGCCGTAACCGAGGAATTCGCCGCCGGCCGCCAATGCCGCGAACCCGACGCCGGCATAGAGAATGACGCCCGACGCCACCATGGCGATGATAACGCCGAGCGGCACCACGCGGATCGTCCTGCCGACGCCGAATACGACGGCATAGACGATGAAGGCGGTGGCGAAGATAACGCCGGCCTGGAAACCGCCGCCGGGCCCGTAATCGCCGTGCATCTGCACATAGAGCGCGAACAGCAGGATGAACGGCACCAGCAGCTTGGTGATGACCCGGACGACCAGATGCTCGTTCATGACAGGTCCGTCCGCCAGCGCCAGAGCAGCGCCATGACGCCGATGCCGGCCGTGAAGATGACCGTGGTCTCGCCCAGCGTGTCGTACCCGCGATAGCTGGCGAGCACGGCCGTTACGATGTTGGGCACGCCGGTTTCCGCCTCGGCCAGCTGAATGTAGCGCGGCGCAATGTGGCGATGCATTTCCGCGGTCTGATCGCCCAGGTGCGGCAGGTCGAGCGTCGCGTATCCGAGCGCGACGGCGATCGAGCACGCAATCAGAAGCGCGAACGCCCGCCGCAAAGGGTCCGCGGGCCGACGGGTTTCGTAGCGCTTCGTCAGCGAGAATGTTGCGAGCATCAGCGTCAGCGTTATCCCGGCGCCGACCGACGCCTCGGTAAACGCCACGTCGACCGCATCGAGGCTCGTGAAGACCAGCGCCATGACCAGCGAGTAGACGCCGCTCAGGATCGCGATCGCGAGCAGGTTCCGCAGCCGCAGCATGGCGAGCGCCAGGGCGACCAGCAGGACGATCGGTAGAACCAGGTGCAGGCGTTCCATGCGTCAGGCTCCCGGCGCGTCGTCGGACGCCTGGTTCTCTTCCGGCTTCTCGGACGAGAGCCCACCGATCAGGGCGGCATGCGCAACGGCATGGGTCGCCGTCGGCGACGTAAAGAACAGGAAAATGCCGATCAGGATCAGCTTCACCGTCACCAGCGTGAAGCCCGCCTGCAGCATCATGCCGACCAGCATCAACGCCGCCCCGCCGGTGTCGGCAAGGCTGGCGCCGTGCAGCCGCGTGAAAAAATCCGGCAGCCGGATCATGCCGAGTCCCGACGTCAGCATGAAGGCGGCGCCGGCGATCAGGAAGAACCAGCTCAGCATGTCGATCGCGAGCGTCATCGTTCTTCGCCCAGATGGCCGTGCTTGAAGTATTTCAGCGCCGACAGCGTGCCGACGAAATTGAGCAGCGCATAAACCAGCGAGAGGTCGAGGAAGGCGGGACGACCGGCCAGGAATCCGGTGAGCGCGATCAGGATCACGATCATCGTACCGCTCACGTTGACCGCGAGGATGCGGTCGTAGGTCGTGGGACCGCGCACCGCGCGGACCAGGACCAGGCCCATCGCCAGCAGGACGAGGAAGAAGGCAGCCGAGAACATCAGCCTTTGCCTTCGATCGCGCTGACCCGGCGATCCATCTCGCCGCCCGCCAGGACGTCGAACCCGGCGCGGGTCAGCGCATGCACGTGAACCCGGTCCGGGAACAGCGAAAGCGACACCGTGCCGGGCGTCAGCGTGATCGAATTCGCGAACGTCACCATTCCCACCTCGGTCTTCTGGCTCGCGGTCACCATGCCCGCGGTCGGACTGATCGGGAGGGATGGCGAGAGAATCAGGCGCGCCACGGCGACGTTCGACACGAGGATCTGCCAGAAGAGCCAGGGGAAATAGACCGCGGCCCGCCACGACCAGCCGATCGGGTGTCCTTCGCCGTCGATCACGTCCATGCGTGCCGCGATGACCACCACGAGCGCAGAGCAGACCGCGCCGGCGGTCATCAGGAACGGCGTCCAGATTCCCGACAGAAGAAGCCAGGTGCCGTAGAGAACGACGAAAAGACTGACGGACCTGGCAGAGATCATGCGGCCTCGCCTGCATTGACGAACGCACGCCCGGGCGCCGGGGTGCGGCGAGCGCCGGGAGTATGCCGAAGCCTGCCGCGCCGGCCAAGCGAAACCGGTGCGGATGGCCGCGGCCGGATGCCGGAACCCGCGTGGTTTCCGCCGCCGCATCGCCGACCGTGGCGGTTCCCGCGCCGAGGGTTATGATCGCCGCTTGCTGATCGGCCGCGCGGGGAAAGACGATGGACGTATCGGGCGAGTATCGAATCGCGGCGCCGCGTGAGTCGGTCTGGCGCGGCCTCAACGACGCTGCAATCCTGCAGGCATCCATTCCCGGCTGCGAGTCGCTGGAAAAGCTTTCCGACACCGAGTTTGCCGCGAGGGTCGCGACGCGCATCGGCCCGGTCTCGGCGCGCTTTTCCGGCAAGGTCACGCTGTCGGACCTCGATCCGCCCAACGGCTACCGGATCGCCGGCGAAGGTCAGGGGGGTGCTGCCGGGTTCGCCAAGGGCGCCGCGCGCGTCACGCTTTCGGATGACGGCGCCGGCGGCACGATCCTGCGCTACGAAGCCGACGCGTCGGTCGGCGGAAAGATCGCGCAGATCGGGTCCCGCCTCGTTCAGGGCGCAGCAAAGAAAACGGCCGACGAGTTCTTCAGCCGTTTCGCCGAGCTGGTTGCCGCAGGGATGCCGGCCGCGGCAACCGCCGCCTTCGAGCCGGCGTTCGCGCCGGCTGCGGGCGATGCAGCGCGCGCAGCGCCGCCGGCGGCGGCGGCCCCGCGCCGCGGCCTGCATCCGGTCGTCTGGATCGGCGGCCTGGTCGCCATCGTGGCGCTGCTGGTGGCCTGGTTTTCATTCGGCAATTGAGCGATCGGCCGCCGCAGCGTCGGCGCCGACGTTGCGGTCGCATACCGGCCTTGACCCGCCGGCAGGCAGCTTCGAGACTGATTGTCGGGAGAACGGCACGCCCGCAACGACCCAGGCGGTTCGACCGGGCGCGCCGACCGCAGCCGCGCGACCGCCGCATCCTGCGGCGGGGGCTGCCGAAGGGAGACAATCAACATGCCCACCGTATCGATGACGGTGAACGGGAAAGCTGCATCGGCAGACGTCGAGGCGCGCACGCTGCTCGTTCATTTCCTGCGCGAGAAACTCGCCCTCACCGGCACGCATGTCGGCTGCGATACCAGCCAGTGCGGCGCCTGCGTGGTGCATGTGAACGGCAAGTCGGTGAAGAGCTGCACGATGCTGGCGGTGCAGGCGAACGGCGCCGATGTCACCACGATCGAAGGTCTCGCGAGGAACGGTGCGCTGCATCCGATGCAGGCCGCGTTCAAGGAGCATCACGGTCTGCAATGCGGCTTCTGCACGCCCGGCATGGTGATGAGCGCCATCGACCTCGTGAAGCACAATGCCAGCCCTTCGGAAAAGGACATCCGCGAGTGGCTCGAGGGCAATATCTGTCGTTGCACCGGCTACCACAATATCGTGAAGGCCATTGCGGCCGGCGCGAAGGCGATGGGGAGGTAATGCCATGACCGACCAGGGAATCGGCTCCGCCGTCCGGCGCACGGAAGACCAGCGTTTCCTCACCGGCAGAGGACATTACGTCGACGATCTGAACCGGCCGGGCCAGGCCCATGCCGTGTTCGTCCGCTCGCCGCACGCGCACGCGAAGATCAAGAAGGTCGATACCGCCGCGGCGAAGAAATCGCCGGGCGTCGTCGATGTCCTGACCGGCGCCGACGTCGCCGCCGACAAGCTCGGCGGCCTGATCTGCGGCTGGACCGTGAAGGACAAGGACGGCAACCCGCACAAGGCACCGGCGCATCCGGTACTGGCGCTCAACAAGGTGCGCTACGTCGGCGACCATGTGGCCGTCGTCATCGCCGAGACGCTGGCGCAGGCGCGCGACGCCGCCGAGAAAGTCTCGGTCGACTATGAAGTGTTGCCTGCCAACATCGACACCGCAGGCGCCATGAAGGGCGCCCTCGTTCACGACGATGCGCCGGGCAATCTCTGCTACGACTGGGTGCTGGGCGACAAGGCGCAGGTCGACAAGATCATCGCCGGCGCGCATCGCGTCACCAGGGTCGATCTCGTCAACAACCGCCTGATTCCGAACGCCATGGAACCGCGCGCGGCCATCGGCGAGTACGATTCGGGCACCAACGGCTACACCTGTTATTCGACCAGCCAGAACCCGCATGTGCTGCGGCTCATTCTCTGCGCGTTCATCATGGGCGTGCCGGAGCACAAGATGCGCGTGGTGGCGCCGGATGTCGGCGGCGGCTTCGGTTCCAAGATCTTCTGCTACGCCGAAGAGGTCGTCTGCACCTGGGCGGCGAAGAAAGTCGGGCGTCCGGTCAAGTGGACGGCCGAGCGCAGCGAATCCTTCCTCAGCGACGCGCACGGGCGCGATCACGTGACCCATGCCGAGCTGGCGATGGACAAGGACGGCAAGTTCCTCGCGCTCAAGGTCGAGACGGTCGCCAACATGGGCGCCTATCTCTCGACCTTCGCGACCTGCGTGCCGACCTATCTCTACGCCACGCTGCTGGCCGGCCAGTACACGACGCCGATCGTCTACGCGAACGTGAAGGCGGTCTTCACCAACACCGCGCCGGTCGACGCCTATCGCGGCGCCGGCCGTCCGGAAGCGACCTATGTCGTCGAGCGCATCGTCGAGTGCGCGGCGCGCGACATGAAGCTGGACCCGGCGGAAATCCGGAAGCGCAACTTCATCAGGCCGGACCAGTTCCCATACCAGACGCCGGTGGCGCTGCAGTACGATTCCGGCAACTACGCCAGGGCGCTCGACGAGGCCTGCCGGATCGCCGACTACAAGGGCTTCGCCGCCCGCAAGGCCGAGGCGGCCAAGCGCGGCAAGCTGCGCGGCATCGGCTTCTCGGCCTATATCGAAGCCTGCGGCATCGCGCCGTCGGCGGTGGTGGGCTCGCTCGGTGCCGGCGTCGGCCTCTGGGAGTCGGCGCAGATCCGCTTCAACCCGACCGGCAGCGCGCAGGTTCTCACCGGCAGCCATTCGCACGGCCAGGGCCACGAGACGGCATTCGCGCAGGTCGTGCACGACCATCTCGGCATTCCCTTCGAGAGCATCGAGGTCGTGCATGGCGACACCGCTTTGGTGCCGTTCGGCATGGGAACCTACGGCTCGCGCTCGATCGCCGTCGGCGGCTCCGCGATCATGCGCGCGGCGGACAAGGTGATCGCCAAGGGCAAGAAGATCGCGGCCCACCTGCTCGAGGCGTCGGTCGACGACATCGCCTTCAAGGGCGGCGAGTTCCGGGTCGCCGGCACCGACAAGAAGAAGACCATCGGCGAGATCGCCTTCGCCGCCTACGTGCCGCACAATTATCCGGCCGACCTCGAACCCGGCCTCGACGAGACCGCGTTCTACGATCCGGCCAACTTCACCTATCCGGCCGGCACGCATATCTGCGAGGTCGAGATCGACCCCGATACCGGCACGACGGAGATCGTGTCCTGGACCGCGGTCGACGATTTCGGAAAGGTCATCAACCCCATGATCGTCGAGGGCCAGGTCCACGGCGGCGTTGCCCAGGGTGTCGGCCAGGCGCTGCTCGAAGGCTGCGTCTACGACAAGGAGTCCGGCCAGCTCATCACCGGCTCCTTCATGGACTACTGCATGCCGCGGGCGGACAACCTGCCCAGCCTGAAGGTCGGCATGACCGAGACCCCCTGCCCGCACAATCCGCTGGGCGTGAAGGGTTGCGGCGAAGCCGGTGCGATCGCCGCACCGGCCGCGATGATCAACGCGATTACCGATGCGCTCGGCGTCCAGCATCTCGACATGCCGGCAACGGCCGAGAAGGTCTGGCGCGTCGCGCAGAAGAATCGTCCCGCCAAGGCCGCCGAGTAAGGGAGGAGAGACATGTACGCATTCAACTATCACCGCCCCGCCTCGGTCGCCGACGCGGCGAAGGCGCTTTCGTCGGCCGGCGAAGGCAAGCTGCTCGCCGGCGGCATGACGCTGCTGCCGACCATGAAGCAGCGTCTCGCCGCGCCGTCGGACCTGGTCGATCTCTCGGGCATCGCCGAGCTGAAAGGCATCAAGGCGTCGGGCAACAGCGTCACGATCGGCGCCATGACGACCCATGCCGAAGTGGCGCACTCGAAGGACGTGCAGTCGGTCATTCCGGCGCTGGCCGCGCTTGCCGACGGCATCGGCGATCCGCAGGTGCGCAATCGCGGCACGATCGGCGGCTCGATCGCCAACAACGATCCGGCGGCGGACTATCCCGGCGCGGTGGTCGCGCTCGGCGCCACCGTCCACACCAACAAGCGCAAGATCGCAGGCGGCGACTTCTTCAAGGGCATGTTCGAGACGGCACTCGAGCCCGGCGAGATCGTGACCGCGGTCGAGTTCCCGAAGCCGGAAAAGGCGGCCTACGCCAAGTTCCCGCATCCGGCCTCGCGCTACTCGATGACGGGCGTGTTCGTCGCCAGGACCGGCAACGGCGTGCGCGTCGCGGTGACGGGCGCCGGCCCCGTCGTGTTCCGCGTCAAGGACATGGAGGACGCGCTCGGCAGGAGCTTCAGCCCGGACGCGGTCGCCAACGTCAAGGTGCCCGCCAGCGGCCTCAACAGCGATATCCATGCGAGTGCCGAGTACCGGGCCAATCTGGTGACGGTCATGGCCAAGCGGGCGGTCGCGGCGGCCAAGTAGGCCACCTTCTTTGCTCAGCCGAAGGCGGGATGTTGCCGACATCCCGCCTTCTTCTTGCCGCGAGTGGCGCCTACCTTTGGCTGCATGACGGACGACCGGCCGAAGTCCGCAGGCAAACGACGCGCACGTCGCCGATGGCCCGCTTATCTGGCTGGCGCCGTCGGCCTCGCCGTGTTTGCGCTCGTCGGCGCCTGGCTCGCACTGCCCGGCCTTGCCGAACGGCAGGCCGAGGACTGGCTCGCGGCACGCGGCGCACCGGATGCCGAGATCGACATCGCGACGCTCGGCTTGGGCGGTGCGACCGTCGCGCGCCTCGCGCTCGGCAACGCCGCCGACGATCTCGTCGCCACACAAGTCACCGTCGACTACCGACTCAACGGCTTCGCCATGCCGACCGTCGAGCGCGTCGTCGTGCGGGATTTGCGGATCGCGGTCGATCCTGAAAACAAAGCACGCCCGCTCGGCGCGCTCTCCGACCTGATCGCCGACCTTCAAGCACAAACCGGCGGCGGAACCTTCGGAACGATCCCGCCCGTCGCCATCGAAAGCGCGACCGTCACCGTACCGTCCTATCTCGGCGGTGCCACGATCGTGCTCTCCGGCGACGTGCTGCCAGACGGCCCGCAGCGCATCGCAGCCGATCTCGCCTTCGAAGCAAAATCGGACGTCGCAACACTCGCCGGCAAGTTCCGTTTCGATACCGACGTCGAGGCGACGGGCACCGCTCGCCTCATCGTCGACAGCGGCCGCGTTCTCTACAAGGGCCCGCCGCTGCTCGAAGTGCCGTCGATCTCGGGCTGGCTGAACGTCGCCTTTGCCGACGCGACGCCGCAGAGCGCCGACGTGACGATCTACGCGCCGGATGTCGTCGCGGCGGGCTGGCCGGGCGCGTCGCTCGGCCTCGAGGGCGACTACGAGGACGGTCGCTGGTCGGCGCGCCTCGCGACCAACGGATCGGCCGCCGGCCTCGAAGGCTGGATGACGGCCGCGGGCGCCGCCACGAGCGACGGGCCGCACGATCTGGCTGGCGAACTGACCCTGGAGGCCGGCGCGCCCTGGTGGTCGCTGCTCGGGCTGCCGACGCCGTCGAGCGGCAGCCTGAGCGTGACGGGCGACGGCTGGATCGATCCCGAAGCGGCGATCCTCGCCGACGGATCGCGTGCGCCCACCGTCGCCGGATCGCTGGTGGTCCAGGCGAACGACCTTTCGATCGACGACCGGATCGCAGGACTGTTCGTCAGCGCCGACCTCGATGTCGCGGCGGGCCCGCGCGGCTGGTCGGTCCGCGCCGCTTCGCCTCTCCTCGTCACCGGAACGCCCGCGCAGGGCCTGCTCGACCGCATCGGCCTGCCGGCCAATCCGATCGTGACGGCGGGCCAGCCCGCCTCGATCGAGGTCGCCGCGCTCGACCTGCGCGGCAGCGGCGATGCCGGCAACGGCACGGCCATCCATGCCGACGGAAATCTCAGCATTGCGACGGACTCGACCGTCGGCGTTGCCGCCACGCTGGCCGCCACGCTCGACGCCGCCGGCAATCTCGCCGCCATCGAAGCCGAACCGCTCTCGATCGGGGTCGGCGCGCTGGTTTGGCAGGACGGACCGCGAACCGTCGCGCTCGACGGCGCGACGATCGAGGGCAACGCCCGCATGGCGGGCCGGGACTGCGCGGCGTCGTTGACCGTGACCGCCGTCCTGGCATCGAGCGATTTCGGCGAAGCCAGCGCCGGCGACGGTTCGGTCGCGTTGCCGATCGAGGTGGCGTGCGATGCCGAGGGGATCGAGCTCCGCACGGCCGATCGCGGCGCGCTGCAACTCCGCCGGCTGCGGATCGGCGGCACGCCCTATGTCGTCGACAGCGCCGCATTGCGTATCGAGCCCGGCGCCACGATCGCGATCCCGCGTACCTGCGAGACGCCGCCCTGCGATACCGCGATCGCGTTCGCGGGCGGTCTCGGTGCGCTTGCCGGCCGCGCCGATCCGGAGGGCATGTCCTTCGCCGTCGAACCGGCGCGCCTGTCGTTCGACGGCGCGCTGGCGCCGGACGGGTCGCTCGAGGGAGCGCTCGACCTGTCGAGCGCGCAGTTCGCGCTGAACGACGGGCAGGTGCTGGCCGACGATGTCGACGCCCGCTTTCGCTTTCGGCCCGGTGCACCGACCGGCTTCGCGATCGAAATCGCCCGCATCGAGAACCGCGACCTGTCCGGCTGGATGCCGATCCTCTCGGCAACGGCCGACGGCACGATCGCGCCCCAGGCCGCGCGCTTCGCGGTTCACCTCATCGACGCCAACAGCGCAATCGAACTCGACGTGATCGGCTCGCACGGTTTCGCCGACGGCGCCGGCTCCGCAACGGTCGACATGCCGCCGATCCAGTTCAGGCCGGGCGGTCTGCAGCCGTGGGATGTCTTCCCGCCGCTTGCCGCCGGCATCGACGAGGCGACCGGCCGCGTTTCGCTCGATGGCGGCATCGCCTGGAACGACACCGGCGTCCAGAGCGATCTGGCGCTCCGGCTCGAGGATTTGTCGCTGGTGACGCCGCAGGCCGACCTCGCCCGCATCAACGGGCTGGTCGAGCTGCAAAGCGTCAGCCCGCTGCTGTCGAAGCCCGACCAGCGCGTCTCGGTCGCGCTGATCGACATCGGCATTCCGTTGACGAACGCCGTCGTGACCTTCGCGATCGAACCGGGCCCGCGCATCGCCATTTCCGATGCGACGCTCGTGCTGGCCGACGGCACGGTCGATGCCGCGCCGGTCACAATCGATCCTTCGGATACCGATGCGCTGATCGAGCTGGCGGTTTCAAACATGGACCTGAGCGAGTTTCTTGCGCTGGCGGCCGTCGACGGGCTCGCCGCAACCGGGCGGCTCAGCGGTACGATACCGGTCGAGATCCGCAACGAGGACATCGTCATCGCCGGCGCGCGGCTCGACGCGTCGGGCCCCGGCACGCTGAGTTACGCGCCCGCCGAAGCGCCCGCCGGATTGCAGGGTGCCGGTGAAACCGCTAGCCTCGTGCTCGCCGCGTTGGCGAATTTCCGCTACGACACGCTCTGGCTCACGCTCGACCGCCAGCCCGGCGGTGAAACCGGCCTTGGGCTTCATGTGCGCGGCAGCAATCCGGATTTTTTCGATGGCTACCCGATCGAATTCAATCTCAGCCTCACCGGCGAGCTCGATCGCATTCTGCGCGACAGTCTCGTCGGATACCGAATTCCCGACATCGTTCAGGAACGGCTCGAGAGCGGAGAAACGACGGTCGTCCCATCCGATGAAACCGCAGGAGAAGAACAATGAAGGACGATGACGACGCGCGGGTCATGGGACCGACCGCCGGGCGACGGCGGGTGCGTGCTGCGCGTCCATGGCTGACCGGACTCGTCTTCGGGACAGGCGCCCTGCTGCTGCTCGGATGCGAGCCGACCGTAAAGCTGGAAGCCCCCGAAGAACCCATCGTCATCAACCTGAACGTCAAGATCGAGCAGGAGGTCCGCGTCCGTATCGAGGAAAGTGCCGAGCGCGACATCGCCACCAACCCCGATATCTTCTGACCGGCCTCCGGGAGCCAGAAACCATGAAACCCATTGCCTCGAACTTCGCCATGCTCGCGCGACGCGCGTTCCTTGCGCTCGCCCTCGCGCTGCTCGTCCTGCCCGGTACCGCCCTCGCGCAGGAGGATCTCGACCGACTCCGCGCCGACGGCGTGCTCGCCGAAAGCTACACGGGCTATGTGATCGTGCGCGAACCCGCTTCCGGCGCGCAGGCCGTCGCCGACCGCGTCAACGCCGAGCGTCGCACGATCTACCAGCAGCGCGCGACCGAACAGGGCGTCACGCCGGACGAGATCGGCCGGGTCTATGCCGGGCAGATCATCAAGAAGGCGCCCGTCGGCACCTGGTTCCAGAACGAGGACGGAAGCTGGGTTCAGCGCTGATGGCTCGCAGCACCGTTGAAGCTACCTTGCCGGCGACACCGCCGGAATCGGTCGACGATGTCGCGGCGCTGCTGCGCAGCGGCCGATACGTCGCCGACCGCAGCCTGGCGACCGCCATCTATCTCGCGCTCGGCCTGAAGCGGCCGCTGTTCCTCGAGGGCGAGGCGGGCGTCGGCAAGACCGAGATCGCGAAGGTGCTGGCGACCACGCTCGGCCGAAGACTGCTGCGCCTGCAATGCTACGAGGGTCTCGACATCGCCTCGGCGGCCTACGAATGGAACTACTCGCGGCAGATGATCGAGATCCGGCTCGCGGAAACCTCCGCCGACCGGGGCCGCGATGCGCTCGCGCGCGACATCTATGCCGGCGAGTTCCTGATCGAGCGCCCGCTGCTGCAGGCGCTGCGGCGCCACGAGGGCGGCCCGCCGGTCCTGCTGATCGACGAGCTCGACCGCACCGACGAGCCGTTCGAAGCCTATCTGCTCGAGATCCTGTCCGACTGGCAGCTCACGATCCCGGAGCTCGGCACCGTGCGCGCCGAGGAACCGCCGATCGTCGTCGTCACGTCGAACCGCACCCGCGAGATTCACGATGCGCTCAAGCGGCGCTGCTTCTACTACTGGGTCGATTATCCCGACGCGGCGCGCGAGCTCGAGATCGTCCACGCCAAGGTGCCGCAGGCCCCGAACGCGCTGGCAAGACAGGTCGTCGCTTTCGTGCAGAAACTGCGCGGCAAAGACCTCTTCAAGCTGCCGGGTGTCGCCGAGACCATCGACTGGACCGATGCCCTGATCCAGCTCGACAAGGTGGCACTCGATCCCGGCGCGATCGACGACACGCTGGGCGTGCTCCTCAAGTACCAGGACGATATCGCGAAGATTCGCGGCAGCGAGGCCGCGCTGCTGCTCGACCAGGTCAAGGCCGAACTCGCGGCGCGCTAGCGTCGATCCATGACCGACAGCCGCATCGTCGACAACATCATGCTCTTCGGCCGCATGCTGCGCGCGGCCGGGCTGCCGATCGGGCCGGGCCGCGTGATCGATGCGATCCGCGCGGTCGAAACGGTCGGCATCGGCTCGCGCGACGATCTGTACTGGACGCTGCACACGGTCTTCGTGAACCGGCGCGACCAGCGCGAGCTGTTCGACCAGGCATTCCACATTTTCTGGCGCAACCCGCAACTGCTCGACCGCATGATGGCCGCGATGCTGCCGCAGATCGCCGCCCCGCGCGACGAGGAAGCCGAACGGCAGGAACTGTCGCGCCGCATCGCCGACGCGCTGGCGCGCGACCGCGGCGAGGATCCGACGCAGGAGCCGGAGGAACGGGTCGAGTTCGATGCCGCGATGACCTGGTCCGAACGCGAGCTGCTGCAGACGATGGACTTCGAGCGGATGACCGCGCAGGAGATCGCGGAGGCGAAGCGCCTGATCGCGGCGATGCGCCTGCCGATCATGGCCCTGCCCGTGCGCCGCTTCCGCAGCGATCCGCGCGGACGCCGCGTGGACATGCGGGCGACGCTGCGCGCGGCGCTGCGCGCCGGCGGCTCCATTCCGCTGCGCTTCCGCCGCCGCCAGCGACGGCATCCGCCGCTTGTCATCCTCTGCGACATTTCCGGCTCGATGTCGCGCTATGCGCGCCTCTTCGTCCATTTCATGCACGCGATCACCAACGACCGCGACCGCGTCCACACATTCCTGTTCGGCACCCGGCTCACCAACGTCACGCGCGACCTGCGGCAGCGCGACATCGACATCGCGCTCGATCGCGTCGCGGCCCGCGTCGAGGACTGGTCGGGCGGCACGCGCATCGGCCATTGCCTTGCCGCGTTCAACAATACCTGGTCGCGCCGCGTGCTCGGCCAGGGCGCCGTGGTGCTGCTGATCACCGACGGGCTCGACCGCGATCCCGGCACCGATCTCGGCCGCCAGATGGAGCGGCTGCACAAATCCTGCCGCCGGCTGATCTGGCTCAACCCGCTGCTGCGGTTCGGCGGCTACGAACCGAAGGCGACCGGCGCCCGCACCATGCTGCCGCATGTCGACGAGCTGCGCCCGATCCACAACCTCGAAAGCATGCGCGATCTCGCCTCGGTGCTGGGCCGGCCGGGCCCGCGCCGGCTGGAAGCCGCCAAAGCCTGGGCTGCCTGACAGGCCGTCATATTGCGAAAATCATAACGGCGCGCCAGATTCGTCGTTGAACCAGCCTTGGCACGGGTGGCCGAATGACGAGCTCCGACAGCGACGTTCTCGAACGGGCCGCAACCTGGCGCGGCGCCGGCAAGGGCGTCGCGATCGCCACCGTGGTCGCGACCTGGGGCTCCTCGCCGCGACCGGTCGGCAGCCAGATGGCGATCGACCAGGCCGGCAACATGGTCGGCTCGGTCTCCGGCGGCTGCATCGAAGGCGCCGTGGTGCGCGAGGCGCTCGAGGTCATGCAGTCCGGCAAGCCGCGCCTGCTCGATTTCGGCATCAGCAACGAGCAGGCCTGGGAGGTCGGGCTCGCCTGCGGCGGCAAGCTGCAGGTCTATCTCGAGGCCGTGCAGTGAAGGCGAAGACCCTCGAACGATTGCTGGCGGCGCGGGCCGCCGGCACGCCGGCGGCTTTGGTGACCGATCTCGATACCGAACGGCAGATTTTGGTCGTCGGCGTCGAGGACGGCGGCGAACTCGCGGCGGCCGATTTCGACGCCGTCCGCGGCGCCATGGCGCAGGATGCCAGCGGCATCGTCGAGAGCGCCGGCAAGCGGCTGTTCGTGCACGTCTTCAATCCGCCGGAACGGCTGATCGTCGTCGGCGCCGTCCATATCGCGCAGGTGCTGGCGCCGATGGCGGCGCTCGCGGGCTACAGGGTCACGATCGTCGATCCGCGCCGCGCGTTCGCGACCGATGCGCGCTTTCCCGATGTCGCGATGATCGGCGACTGGCCCGACGAAGCGATGGCCGGACTCAAGCCGGATGCGCGCACCGCCATCGTCACGCTCACCCACGATCCGAAGATCGACGACCCGGCGCTGGCCGCCGCGCTCGCCTCGCCCGCCTTCTATATCGGCGCGCTCGGCAGCGGCCGCACGCACGCCAGGCGCCGCGAGCGCCTGCAGGCGCGCGGCTTCGGCGAGAGCGATCTCGCGCGCATCCACGGCCCGATCGGGCTTGCGATCGGCGCGCGCACGCCGGCCGAAATCGCGATCTCGATCATGGCCGAGCTGACCGCCGTCCGGCGCGGCCCGTCGCACAAGAACAGGTTTGTCAGCGAGGCGGCGGCATGATCTTCGGCGAAGTGCCGGTCGCGGAGGCGGACGATGCGCTGCTCGTTCACGGCGTTTCGGCCGGCAAGCTCCGTTTCCGCAAGGGCCGCCGGCTCGACGCCGACGACATCGCGGCCCTGCGCGATGCCGGCATCGCGACCGTCACGGTCGTCCGGTTCGAGCCGGGCGATGTCGGCGAGGACGATGCCGCGGCACGGATCGCCGCTGCGGTTGCGGGCCCGAATGTCGAAACCGCGCAGCCCTTCACCGGTCGCTGCAACCTGATCGCCAGGGCCGCCGGCATCGCGTTCGTCGATGCGGCGCGCATCGACGCGCTCAACCTTGTCGACGAAACCGTCACCATCGCAACGCTGCCGGCCTGCGAGCCCGTCGCTTCCGGCGACATGATCGCGACCGTCAAGATCATGCCTTTCGCCGTGCCGTCCGCCGTGATCGAACGCGCGTTGGCTGTGCTGCGCGACGGGCCGCCGCTCCGAATCGCACCCTATCGCGCGCGCGCCGTCGCGCTGATCCAGACGCGGCTGCCCGGCCTCAAGGAAAGCGTGCTCGACAAGACGACGGAGAATATCGACCACCGGCTGGTCCGGATGGGTGCCGCGCCCGCCCGCGAGCGGCGCTGCCCGCACGCGGTACCGGCGCTGGCCGCTGCGATCCGCGCGGCGCTCGACGCGCGCGCCGGGATGATCCTGATCGCCGGCGCCTCCGCCATCACCGACCGGCGCGACGTGCTGCCCGCCGCCATCGCGGAAGCCGGCGGCACGATCGATCATTTCGGCATGCCGGTCGATCCCGGCAACCTGCTGCTGCTCGCGCATGTCGGCGACATCCCGGTGCTCGGCCTGCCCGGCTGCGTGCGCTCGCCGAAGCTCAACGGTTTCGACTGGGTGCTGCAGCGGCTGATGGCGGACGTTGCCGTCGCGCCGGCCGACATCATGCGCATGGGCGTCGGTGGTCTCCTGAAGGAAATTCCGATCCGGCCGCAGCCGCGCGACGAACGTCCGTCGCCGGCGCCGCGCGCGCCGCGCATCGCGGCTGTCGTGCTGGCGGCGGGCCGTTCGAGCCGCATGGGCGGCGCCAACAAGCTGCTGGCGGAACTCGACGGCCGCCCGCTCCTGCTCCATGCCGTCGATGCCGCGCTCGCCTCGCAGGCGAAGCCGGTCGTCGTGGTGGCCGGCAACGATGCCGCCCGCATCGGGAACCTGCTCGCCGACCGCAAGGTCGCGCTGGTCGAGAATCCCGATTTCGCCGGCGGCCTGAGCACCTCGCTCGCCGCCGGTCTCCGCAACCTCGATCCGCAGACCGACGGCGCGGTGGTGCTGCTCGGCGACATGCCGCGCATCGGCCCGAAAGCGATCGACCGGCTGATCGCTTCGTTCAATCCGACCGAGGGTCGCGCCATTTGCGTGCCGACCTACGGCGGCAAGCGCGGCAATCCCGTGCTCTGGGGCCGCCGCTTCTTCGCCGAGATGGAAACCCTCGCCGGCGATGTCGGCGCCAAGCACCTGATCGGCGACTATGCCGAACTGGTCGCCGAGGTGGCGATGCCGGACGATGCGGTGCTGGTCGACATCGACACGCCGGAGGAACTCGCGGCCGCGCGCGGCGCCGGCAGGCGGCCGGCATGAGTTTCGATCTCGCCTCGCTGCGCGCGGAGTTCCCGATCCTGCGGGAGCGTCCCGGCGGCCGCCCGATTCACTATCTCGACAATGCGGCGACCGCGCAGATGCCGCAGATCGCCATCGACGCCGTCTCGCGCCACGAAGCGACGAGCCGCGGCAACATCTTCCGCGGCATCCACCGCCTCGCCGAAATGGCGACCGAGGCCTACCAGAAGGCGCGCGCGGACGTCGCGCGCTATTGCGGCGTGGCCGATCCCGACGAGATCGTCTTCACCGGCGGCACCACCGGCGGCATCAACCTCATCGCGCACAGTCTCGGCGACGGGTTCGCGCCGGGCGACGAGATTCTCGTCAGCGAGCTCGAACATCACTCCAACATCGTGCCCTGGCAGCTGCTCGGCGAGCGTCGCGGCACCGTGTTGCGCTGGCTGCCCGTCACCGACGAGGGCAGGCTCGATCTTGCCGCGCTCGACCGCAGCGTTACCGGGCGGACGAAACTGATCGCATTGACGCACGCCTCGAACGTGACCGGCGCGGTCACCGACATCGCGCGCGTGGCGAAGGCCGCGCGACGCGTCGGCGCGCAGGTGCTGCTCGACGGCGCGCAGATGGCGCCGCACGGTCCGCTCGACCTGCCGGCGCTCGGCATCGACTACTACGTCTTCTCCGGACACAAGGTCTACGGTCCGAACGGCATCGGCGTGCTGTGGAGCCGTCGCGAGCGGCTCAAGGCGCTGCCGCCGTTCCTGGGCGGCGGTCACATGATCCGGCGCGTCACGAAAGAGCGCAGCACCTGGGCCGAGATCCCGCACCGGTTCGAAGCCGGCACCATGCCGATCGCGCAGGCGGTCGGACTCGGCGCCGCGCTGCGCTGGGCGACCGGTCTCGACTGGGAAGCCGCCGTGACCCACATGCAGCGCCTGACGCAGCGCCTGCTCGACGGCATCGGCGCCGTCCGCGGATCGCGCGTCGTCGGTCCGCAGGGCCTGCAGCAGCGCATCGGCGTCGTCTCATTCATGCTGCCGGGCCTGCATCCGCACGATGTCTGCCAGGTTCTCGACGGGCACGGCGTCGCGCTGCGCGGCGGGCACCATTGCTGTCAACCGTTGATGGACCGTTTCGGCATTGTCGGCGCGACGCGCGCCAGCGTTGCGCCCTACAGCGACGATGCCGATGTCGACGCGTTTCTCGCCGGCCTCGATGCCGTGCAGCGGCGCCTGTCATGAGCGAAGACCTCTATCACGCCCAGCTCGTCGCGCTCGCGCGCGCCGCCGACGGTGCCGGCCGGCTCGATGCGCCGGCCTTGTTCGGCGAGGCCGACAATCCGCTCTGCGGCGACCGCGTGCGGATGACGCTCAGGCTCGACGGCGACCGGATCGCGGCGCTCGCGCACGAGACGCGCGGCTGTCTGCTGTGCGAAGCCGCAGCGGCCGCGATCGCACGCCATGCGGCCGGCGCCAGGCCGCGCGACCTGCTCGCGCTCGGCGCCGGTCTGCGGCAATGGCTGAACGGCGACCGGCCGCTGCCCGAGCCGGGCTGGGCGGAACTGGCGGCGTTCGCGCCGGTCAAGTCCGTGCGCGGCCGGCACGATTGCGTGCTGCTGCCGTTCGACGCGCTGCGCACGGCACTCGCGTCGCGCTGACGACAGGCACGTCAGGGTGCTGCGTCGATAAATCCCGCGGCGGCCGCCTCGCCTTCCGTCCGGCACCAGTTGCGATACCCGCCCAGTCCGCGGTTCGACCATTCGCGGTCGGCGGCGGTCCAGCCGGCGAGACGATGCTGACGATGTTGCTCCTCGTCGAGACCGGCCGCGGCAACCAGCCGGTCGCGCTCGGCTTCGAAACCGTGCACGACCGTCGGCGACAGCAGGCTGCAATACTCGACGACCGCGTACCGGTAATAGACCGCCTCGACGGGATCGGCGGGCTCGGCGCCGGCCGGTTCCGCGCGCTGCGCCGGAAGCGTCAGCGCCAGCAGGACCGGGATGGCGGCAGCCAGGGTTCGGACGAGGACCATGCCTTATGTCTCCGATGCCGCCCGTACGCATGGCCGCTTGTAACCGTGCGCCCCATCCATTCTCATAGGAAGGATGAAACGGCGCAAGCTCCCGATCCTGGCTTTCCTGCTGGCGGCGGCCTGCTCGGTCGAGGCGGAAGAGAGGCGCATCGCCGCGATGGTGCCGCCGGATCCGGCCGTTTCCGGCTTCGTCGTCTGTCACGGCAGCAATTGTCGCGTTCGCACCGAGACCGGCCTGAGCGACGAGGAATGGTCGAAGGTCGTCGCGATCTTCGATCCCCCGGCCGAGACCGCCGGGGAAGAGCGCGAACGGATTTCCCGCGCCATCGGCCTGATCGAACGCTATGTCGGCCCCAAGACGAACACGCAGTCGGATGCCGGCCGCAACCGCTCCGATCCGGACCAGGCGACGCAGCTCGATTGCATCGACGAGAGCGTCAACACGACGACCTATCTGCGCCTGATCGATGCGGCCGGTCTGCTGCGGCGGCACGGCGTCGGGCTTCCGGCGCATCGCGAGGCGGAATTCCTCAACCTGCACAACACCGCCGTCATCGTCTCGCAGGAGAATGGCGTGGCGTGGGCCGTCGATTCCTGGTTCGCGCCGAACGGCGCCCCGGCCGTTGTGGTGCCGCTCGATACCTGGCGCGCCGGCTGGCAACCGGGATGGCCGATCCCGCGCGTCGACGACGATATTTCGACGATCGTCTTCCCGTAGCGCTCAGCGCGCGTAGTCGGGCTCGTCGCGATCCAGCACGCGCTTCAGCGCCGTGAAATGCGATTCCGCCAGCACGACCCTTTCTGCCGCGAGCTGGGCCGCCGTCAGGTCCCGGATCTCGTCGCTCAGACGGTTCAATGGCCGTCCGGTCGACAGCGCCAGCACCTGCACGCGCGCTGCGCGTTCGAGAGAGTAGAGATCGTCGAAGGCCTGACCGACGGTGGCGCCGGCCACGATCACGCCGTGGCTGGCGAGGAACAGCACCGGCTTGTCGCCGAGGCAGGCGGCAAGCCGGTCGCCTTCGCTGCCGTCGAGCACGATACCGTTGTAGGCGTCGTCGTAGGCGATGCGGCCATGAAACCGGAGCGCGTTCTGTTCCACCGGCTCGAGACGGCCGCGCTCGATCGTGGCGAGCGCCGTCGCATGCGGCATGTGCGAGTGGAGAACGCAGGCGGCGTTCGGATGCAGCGCATGGATGCGCGAATGAATCTGGAAGGCGCTGGTCTCGGCCTCGCCCTTGCCTTCAAGGATGTTGCCGTCGATGTCGAGCGTCAGCAGGTTGCCGGCGGCGATCTCCGACCAGTGCAACCCGTACGGATTCAGAAGGAACCGGTTGCTCTCGCCCGGAACCTTCAGGCTGAAATGGTTGCAGACGCCTTCGTGCAGCTCGAAGCGCACCGCCAGCCGGAAGGCCGCCGCCAGGTCGATCCGCGCCTCGCGCTCCGAATTGCTGATCGCCATCGTTCCCGCCCGATTTGCCCGTGCCGGCGGCATCTTGCGGCGGGCTCTCCCGCCGTTGCAAGCGTCGCGAAGCCGGCGGTCGACCGCCGGCCGGGCCCGGCGCTAGACTTGGCATCGCGGCACGACCACCGGGCCGCACCGCCGCCGGCCAGCGATCCTTTCGTCCGACCGACGACGCGACACCCGAGCCAGGGAGGGCCGCATGGCCGTTTCAATCCATCCGTCCGTCGATAACGGGTTCAAGCCTGCCGCCGCCAATTTCGCAGGCGGCACACTGACCTGCAAATGCGCCAGGGATCCCGTGACCGTCTCGATCAAGGGCCAGAGCGCGCACAACCACGTCTGCGGCTGCACCAAGTGCTGGAAGCCGGCCGGCGCGCAGTTCTCGATGGTCGCCGTCGTTCCGCGCGACAATCTCAAGGTCTCGGTGAACGAGAACAAGCTGAAGATCGTCGACACGAATGCCGCGATCCAGCGTTACGCCTGCAGCGGCTGCGGCGCGCACATGTACGGCCGCATCGAGAACAAGGGCCATCCGCTCTACGGTTTCGACTTCATCCACACCGAGCTGTCGAAGGACCAGGGCTGGTCGCCGCCGGAATTCGCCGCCTTCGTGTCCTCGATCATCGAATCCGGCGCCAAGCCGGACAGCATGGGGGCGGTGCGCGCGCGGCTGCGCGAGCTCAAGCTCGAGCCCTACGACTGCCTGTCG
>Ga0187893_10002683_pt1 | contig 38438 bp, 61 predicted proteins | sample MA1701074metaG_FD_139574 | JGI IMG/M metagenome (GOLD analysis project Ga0187893, IMG submission 139574) | White microbial mat communities from a basaltic lava cave in the Kipuka Kanohina Cave System on the Island of Hawaii, USA - MA170107-4 metaG ... | reverse complement strand
TCTAATTGATGTTGGCATTAGACGAATCTCCCCTGTTGAACGGATTGTAAAACGCGGTCTAATTTAGGATTCGGTTGATTAAAATTATACCCAGCGGCCGATATTTTACTAAACTGATCATGGGCCTTATCAAATCCATAGGTTCTTAAAATATCTTGCATCAACCTAGTCGCACTTTCATTTCCAGAACGATAAGTATTATCAATCATCCGACTTACTGTATTTTTTCTTTCCTCTCTTTGTGGATTACTTCCTGGACCACCGCCCAGAATTTCACCAGCTCTTTGGAAAAGAGTGTCCATATCGAAATCACTCATTCCGGAAGTCTTCAGAGCCACAGCTAAGTTAGCTAAGTTAGATTTCTTTGATTCTTCGAATTCGGCTTTAGCAAGACCATAATTCTGCTCATTCACCAACTTTTTAAAATCCATATCCTCATCAAATAATTGTTTACTGAAAAGTCTTTGCGTTTGAGCTTCACCGGATTGAAATTTTTGCCCGGCTTCTCGTTCTCCAGATGCGAATTTTTGGGCTGATTCTCTTTCAGATGTTTGATATTGCCTTGCCTCTTCAACTTCCTTTTGCCTTTGTTGCTCTCCGGCTTCCGCAAACCCAATATCTTCTAAACCTTTCTGTGTCGTCTCTTGTAATTTACTCGCCCCCTCTTCTTGAGATTTCAAATAAGCACCGCTTCTCAACATTCCTTGGGACGCAAAACGTCTCTTAATAGCCTCTTCTTGCTCCTGGCCAGTCTTAGCGGATTCTTCTTTAAGGCGCTTTCTTAAAACATCAAATCTAGCGGTTGTGGCGCTTGGATCGTATGCCATTACCTTATCCCCCTCTTATTGTAGATGAATGACCCATCAGAAAGCACGTGGAAGGCTGAATTAACCACGTTCTGATTATCAAACCGAAAACTAATCTTCTTTCCAGATGCAGGGCCTAAATAAATTGTTACCTTCTTACGATTCGTAGCACCACCCCATAAACTCGTGCCCCAAGTCATAGCACCCCATAAGGATCCGCCTGGATTTAAATCAATTTGATTAGTAGTGCCCATGGATGTATCAGCATCAGTCCTATGACGCACATTCATGAAGAATGCACCAAAAGTCTCTACGGTAAAATTAGCCTGTCTAAAATCCTTTTGGTTTTCTGCATGTCCTTTATGCCCTGAGAAATCCTTACTCTGCCAGAAAGAATTAATGGCTGTACTATCGTCATTATAAGTCCCAGCCAAATCTAATTGATAAACAAAACCATTGGCTGTTGCAGCTTGAGCGTAAATTTTCCCGGCATAAACAGTGAAACAGGTAATATTAAATGGATAATAAAATGGCATCCATGCCCCGGTCTTTGGATCTTTATCTCGTCTCTGAAAATCGAATTGATAGACTACATCATTCGTTGTGGATGACGAACTAGACGGTACCGTAAACCAAAGTTTGTTATTAAATTCAATTCCAGAAGCATTTGTGGCCAAAGACTTTAAGAATTGAAGGACATCAGGTTCTATTTCTTCACTCGAAGCGTCCGAATAAATCCCGGTTACGGAAGTATCTATGGCATTGGGCACTGTATTAATACCTGCAAGTGTATAAAAACCTGAGATACTTCCGTATCTTTTGCCTAAAAACATTTGAAGCTGATTAAAATCGGCTATAGCAAAATGACTTGCGGCACCGTATTTAGAAAGCGTCTTTATTCTTAACCAATCCGCAGGATCAGTGGTTTGTAAATAAAATGCCCACACCGAGTAATCCTTATAATAGGCGATATTATCGGCATGGACTGATAACCCAGTGCAAACCTCACCATCCCCATCCCCAACCAAAAGGAAATTTGTAGTCTTTACGACAAATGGATTACCAAGCTCAGAATAATAAAGAGTGCTTTTCTCAATGTTATCTACCAACCACAATCTTTCCTGATGTGCCTGTCCAAATTTCCAATTGGATGGTTCACCTTGATCCGTTGGAGCAGTAGCTCCTAGATTAGCCGATGTGGTTTCATCTAAATAAGTTGTTGTCGTATTATCGTTTATGGTAGTGACCAATTTGAAACTTCCACCACTTCCGGAATCTTTTCTATAAATCTTTCTTGCTGCCACTCCAAACGATGTTGGAGCTAATGGAATAGAAGTAAGAGAAACTGTCGCCGTTGAAGCAATGGCCAATGTCGTTGTTTGAGCCGAAACATCCCCTTCAACGACGTAACTATTCACATAAGAAACTTTATAAAGGACATCTCCGGTTGCGGGACCAGAGACGCCGGCTGTTCCAGAGGTATCCGATGGTCCACTATTTGGCTGTGGAATTCCATGTCTAGTAAACTCAGTCCCATTCCATTTATATGGCTTACTCCCACCATTTCCAAAGAATGCCAGGTCTTGATACATCATCATGTCAACTCTTGTGCCGGCCGTAAAAACACTCTGTGCTGATGGAACAGTGATAAAAGATGTTCCGCTAAGTCGATACATCGACCCATTCCACCAACCTAGCATTTCCTCATTACCGTTTTGATACCTGGCTGTGAAAAGACCATTACCAGCGAATGATCCTACACTGGCAGTATTGAATTTTTTACTCCCTAACCTGGTTTGCACTCCACCCAAATCATCAAAAACACAGTTCTGTGCTGATGGCGATTCATTATCGGCAATAATAGACGGATCATATTTATTATTCTTTCCGCCATCGAAAGAAGTTAATGGATAGACTATGCGAAACGAATCATTCATTTACACGTTTCCGAAATTAGTTGTGATGCCGCATTCTTCTGTTTGTACAACCACAAATCTATCTGCACGTCTTCGTCTTTTGATCAAATCTCTCATTGATCGAACTCCATTATCATATTTGGAATTCCAATATAGAGTTAATGGATGCCCTAAATCCTTAGGTGTCATTTGACTGGTTAATCCATCTACCAAGACATCATGAAATTCTGTAGGCACTGTTGGCGTATCACTAGATGCCGGAATGGCGGTGGGTATTTTGTAGAGCCAAAATTTTAAAACTAATGCCGACGTATTAGGGGTTGGATAGAGACTAACCGTAGTCCCAAAGATTTTGTAATAAGTAGGGGTACCAGTCGGTGCAGTGCTAGTATTAAATTGCAATTCGTCCCATTGTCTTTCAGTGACATATTGAAGCTTTTTACCATCGTAATTAAGCCTGCTTATTGCCAGAGCCCCACTGGGAAGGGAATAATCGGCTGTACTAGCAGTTGAAGTGACCGATGAATCAGTCGCCTCTATTGCATATGTTTCACGTGCAACATAGAGCATGACTTGATACAGCTTTACCAAAAGCTCTGTATTAGACCATAAACTATCGGTAACAGCGTTGAGGTTATTCCTCGCTGATTCGATGATTTGAGCACAAGTCATTTTTCCCCCTTAGGAGAAAAACTTTTTCTTCGTCTGAGGCTCGTCTTTAACCTTTTGGGCCTCATGTACCTTCGAATGAACTTCTAATTCAGAGGCCGTTTTAAATTCAGTGCCACAAGCCATACATTTAGCTGTTTCAGTCTGCGTCATTTCTGGTGTGACATATACTTTCCTTAGCATCTTTATCGTAATATCATGGCCCCGACCATCACGGCGTAAACCTGGAAATTTACCCATGAATAAAGTGGCTTCCGAATCTTCCATCTCAACATATCCCTTCGCAGGGACGATTAATTCCGAATCTCGGAAATTCTCTTTATAGTCTTGATGATGATCGTTATAAACTCTAACCATTCTTGTTGGCATTTAGTCCTCCTAATTTAAATCTTACAACCCACAAATAATTTTATACGTTTGACCATTATCCACAGTCACATCCGTTTCCACTTTAACGAATTGAAGTCCACGAGGAAGTGGAACGATGTGATTACTGCATGAGCTGTGCACGTTCCAAACGACTAGTGCAGCCGCTTGTGTAGACATGGTCACCGGCACGACAGTTACACGTCGATACGTCCCACCAGCGGAAACTGCGGCCTGTATATGATGTTGTGCATTGGAATTCATTGAAGCGATTTCCAAATAAGCACAATCCCACGCCTGACCTAAGTTAGCTTCGCTAGAGAGTGTTCCACCTGAAGCCATCGTAACCGTAAAGACCTTAACTGGTCCGTAACTCATATTATCTCCCAAATACAGTGACAATAAACTGATCACCGGAAACAACACCACTAATACCCAATACACCCATCGATTGAACTCCGGAAGCGTTTGAATTGATATAACATTTAAATCCGGCTGTTGAAGCCGATAAAATGCCGATAGCATGAGCCACAACGACTTTTAATCCAGTTTCTACCGTTTGTGTTGCTGCATCAGCCGTTACTGCCAGATGATGCACTCTTTCGTTTCCAAATACTGTTTTACTTGAGCTAACCGTGAATGCCATTTAGATTCTCCTTTTAAAAAAGAACTAGTTTGTTGTCCACCGAAGGATCTTCACATTGACCCCTCATGTGATGTGTCAAATCATACATCGAAATCACATCGGCTAGAGCAATTTGCTGGAGCTGTTGAATGTTTCCATTATGATAGCTGCCGAAAATTCCACCTTCAGTTGAGTTGATATAAAGTCCAGGGATTGAACATATCCTGGATTCAAACCAACATTTGAAATTGTAATAAGAATCCCATGTTTTTACCCTATTGCCAAAAACATCGGTCGCTTTAATTACATGGCCCAAATCCTTATCATACTTAGATTCCCAACCATGGAATTTATTGTCATAGGAAAAACTAAAATCCGCTCCTACAAATATAATTGGGTTAGCTCCGCAGATGGCTTTCGCGATATAAAAACAAGCCCCTAAAACATTCCCTCCGGAACTGACCATCATATCGAATGGTTCAACATTCCAAATAGCTTGAGTGATTTCTTTAGATGGGATCGGAGCATTAAACCAAACCACCTCACCTTTCCATTTCGATATCAAATCCGGATGAGAGCCGATAAAGGCACACAACTTCTTATCTTTAGTGCTTTCCAAATACTCTTCGCTTGTCTTAGTCCCGCCTTCGCAAATTTCATCTATGGTCACGTGTCCAGAATCTAAGTTGACATAGAAATCCGGTGTGATGCCCCTGTCCTCTAAAAAATGGTAGTTGTGTAGACATGAAATTATTGGGATTCCCTTAGTATCTTTTAAGCAATCGATATTCTTTTTAAGAGATGGTCCAGAGCCAACGACAATACACGGTTTTAGAGTATGCCGATTAAAACATTTGCCCAAGTGATTCTTCTTAAATGGTCCGTATAAACGGTGATTCTCTTTAGTCTGATTAATCCACGTGTCTTTCCACGTTTTGACTGTTATCTCATCATTTGAAGCCGCTTGAGCCATAAGCTGAGTAGGACTTTTAGGTGGATGTGGAATATAAGTTTGAAATTCCAAATCAATTTTAATATCAACAATCATCGAATTTACCCCCAGTAAAACCGGCTCGGGCCTCAATCGAGGCCCAAGCCGAAATAATCAAATTAAGATAGCGAGAGCCGTAAAAGACTCAAGCTTGCGCCTGTACCACCCGAAGCACCAGCGGAAAGAACTTTTCCGATGATATGTCCGTGGTCGATAGCACTCGTTACGACTTTTACGTCGGTGACAAATGCACCGTCAGCTCCCATGTAGGTAAGGTCATTGATTACTGGGGCAGTTGATACGCGACCATTCTTTGCGTCAACAACACCCTTTTTCAATAACCATCCGTAAGTTCCACCCGCAATCGTGACGTGCTTACAGAACCCCGCACAGAACTCACCGCTTACGACACCCGTGGCAACGACTGAGAAACCCGATGTTCCCGTATAGACCGCACCGTATCCCACTGGGACCGTAGTGCTCGCATATACGTACTCGTATTCCTCACCGTTATGCCAACGGCGTGTGCCCAAGTCGACCGTGTTTGTGGCTGTTACTGCGCTTACTGATTCGAACCCAATAGGGGCAACACCATAGAATGACATAATTTACTCTCCTATTAAGCCGTTAAGGCAGTTAGAGCCGCGTGCATACGATTATTGGATGATGCTAAGACCATCATCGCAAAGATGTGTGCAACACGAACGTTTTGGTTAATTGGCTTCATGAACGGTTCAAACCGGAAATTCTCGTCTTTATGGACGTAAAGGTCCAGATAATCTTCGTTCAAGAAGATAAAATAACCACTTGGGGCCTTCGAATCAGCGATAACAGGAATTCCGTTGAACATAAGCGAGGTAAAACCCGCCTCTGCACTTTCGGAATCCATGAACCGCTGTTGCGGTTGGAGCAGTGCGTAGTAACGGTCGTAATTGGCCGTTGTACACAGTGCCAACGTCGGGGGTTCCCCTTCGATAGCACAGTTACTCCATTGCGATTGCAGCGCCGAAATCGTTAGCGTAGTAGTGGACGAATCGATATTCGCCTGCCACCACGATTGCGATGTTTGGCTGATACCGCCGTAAGACGCTGAGACAGACAGAAAAGAACGTAGACCTAAAATGGCCTTAGCGTTTGTTCCTGCGTTGTACAGGTCTCCTGCGATAGTGTCCTTTAGGGACTTTTCCGCAATCATGACTTTGCTTTTAACAAAGTCCACTTTTTGCGCTTCGCCAGAATTGCGAAGTTCATCACGTCGTGAAATCGCAATAGACGCATAAATTTGCGCCCACTGGAATTCAGCTGACGAGATGGTATCATTATCCGTATTGTCCAGAGTTTCAGCTCCCGAATACCAACCCACAGCCGTAGCTTGGGCATAGTTTAGGGGCTGAACCACGGTCAATCCGCCATCTAACTTCTTCATTTTCTTTTCCAGACGCTTCATAAGCGGAATCGATGCGAAAATATTATCCACCATTTTTGGGATAAATTTCTTTTCCGTTATGGCGCTAATCTGGTCAAAAGATGAATTGGGATTTGCCATGATTCTCCTTTATCTGCCGTAGACCTCTTGGATCCCTTCGGCAGCAAGTTCATCGTATGACTTAGAACGAATGTTTTGAGCAGTCGCTATCTTTTGCTTCGGCGTAGTTCTTACCTCTCCCAGCCCAAGCTTAGTGACCTTTTGGATTTCTTTACCCAGTGTCTCCTTAGCTTTGACTTCGTGTCGTTTGACTATTTCATCAAACATGAAGACTTTAGCCGCATCATTGAAATTCTTGATATTTCTATCAAGTGCGAATTTGCCGATACGTCTCTCTAAGTCGTGACCATTCTCGTCTAATGTACTCCAGTCGAATTCAGGGTGTCCGTCACGGAACTCACGAATCTCCATATCGAGGTCTGTGTCCTCTTTGAGTAAAAGAGCCTGCTTATCTCGTTCCTGTTGGGACGAGACCCAGCCTTTCATGCTCTCTAACTCTTCAGAGAGTTTCTTAACGATAGGATCGGTGGGTGCCTGACCCGTTTCCTGCATCCGCTTTGAATAATTCTCTCTTACATGCTTCCACCACTCAGGGTCTTTAGCGATGTAATCTTCAAGCTTTTTATATTCTGAAAGTCTTTTCTCAGTATCCGCCCATTTAGTCTTCTGTGATTCTACAGTGGCTCTATCTTGATTAAGCTGAGACATTTTCTGGTTATAGTCATAACCCATTTGCGCAAGCTTAATCATTTCACTTCTTGGACGCTCAACTTCCTTGCCCTTCCAATTTAGTTTGAACATCTCTTCAACAGCTTTTTGGACCTCTGCTTTTGGTTCTACTTTTGGCTCTACAGTTTCAGGTGTCTGCAGAGCCTCACCTTCGTTCACTACCTTGGTTGCTTGAAAGCCATCAGTGGGACTTTCTATTTTAGAAAGCAAAGCATCGGCTTCAGCTTCAGTAGAAACAATCGGTGTATCTTCTAAGTAACCCATTTAATTAAACCCTTCCTTCAACGAATTCTATGATAGTGACCCTATTTAAAAGTCGTCTCATCCGAATGAATCTAAATAAGACTATCCTTTTATATGCTAATTTGCGCATGCGTTCGAGTAACTGTGCTTTATTCATAGAGCTGGGACCGCTCCCTTTCCGCCACTCATTGGCATTCTTCCCTTTTGTGGGCCTGGAGCAGGAGCTTGAGGTGGGGCCTCTGCCGGTGCTTCAGCCTGTGGGGCTTGTGGTTGTTGAACATTTTTACCTAAACCCACTACAAAATCTCGGTATTCAGAGATGAGTGAATCAAGTTTAGCTTTCGCCTCATCTGCAATGCCCTGTTCCGGAGCAATCAATTCTTTAAATTTAAGCATGTTATTGTGAATCCCGATAATAAGACCTTTTAAATTGGCCGAATTATCACCGCCGCCCCCTTCAGGGGCCGCCGCAGGGGCTTCACCAGGTGGTGGTTCTTGATTCATCATTTCATTGGGCATTTGGTGCTCCTTGTGGTGCCTGTCCCTCTGGAGGTGCAGGCGGTTGCGATTTAATACGTTGAATAATCTTAGCTCTGTTTGGATACTCAATTTCTTCCAAAAGCTCTTCTGGGGTCAGAATTCCCAATTGGAATAATTCTTTTGCTGTAGTCTCTCTTTTTTGTTTTGCAAAACCTAATGAACTACCAACATTCACTCTTATATCGAGTTTACTTTTGAGATCTAAATCTCTTGGCGCTTGCTCTTGTAAATCGTCGTTCTCATCCGGTTCAAAATTCTGTACTGTAATGCGCTTAACGATTTCACCCTCTTCGTCTGCAACATCAGTAATGTGAAACTTGAAATACTTGGTTACATTTTCATTATTGGTTAAACGAACGATTCTAGGTACCGTATAGAATTGTAAAATCCTATCGATCATAAGTTCGCCAACATCTTTTAGAAACTGTTCTAAATTTCTAGATTTGCCACGGATCCTAGTCTGTGCAGCTTCCTGCAACTGCTCAATTGCAAAGCCAGATGCATTTGGACTTGGAGAAATACCTTTAGAAACATCTGATGTAGACCCAAGCTTCGACATGACCCTTTCGGTCATTAGATTAAAAATTTCTAGGACATGGGGTTGTAATCCAACACCAGTTTCCCTACGAACTTCACTACCTTTTGTTTTTTCAACGACTAGCCCAGGTTGATTAGTAAGATTCTGAGTTTCAACATTAGATTCAGTATCTACAACCCAAATTGGATTACCCATAAGAATGAGTACATCCATGGCATATGAAATGGTTTTATTGATAATCTCCTGCGGAGATTTCATCTGCTCGACTTCACCCATTCCCCAAAACTCTCTTGGCATTATGTAATCGACTAGTTTTGCATGAGGAACTCTTCCATTAATGTAAGGATTAGAATCTTTTGGTTGGCCTGTTTTTTCATCAATAGTGGGATCAGATAGGCAAATCTGATTTGCCATGACTATTCTTCTACCATTTGGGTATTTATATCGTTCTTGATACTGCTTAGTTTCTAGGCCCGTTTCCGCATCCACATCACAACTGACCACTTCCTCTATCTTCTCGTACGATTTTAAATAGCAGTTAACCAATAAGACTTGGTTTGGTTTACCAGCTTGATTCGGCCGGAATGTTTCTATTAGAACTCTATTGTCAATTGGGCTTTTAAGCCGCATTTCCTCTTGATCGAATGGATCATGCGATGCAGCCGCTAATTCTGATAGATCTGGTTTAATCAAATCCGCCTTTTCAGGGTACATCTTTTTGACTAATCCAATATCAGTCGGTACTGCTGTTATGAAATACTGGCAGTATTCATCATTGATTTTACTTTTCGCTGAGGGATCTGGATAACAATGGAATGGATCCTCTGTCTCAAAAGCAAAGTCACCTATACCATCTAATAAATCTTGTTTCCAAGGCACACTTCCTATTGCTGTTCCGTAAATAGCGGCATCAATAATTGATTCAGCAACGACAGAGGCCCATTGATAGGCGTCCCATTTAGCTATTAATACTTCAGACAAAATATCTGAGAATTCCTGGTCGGTGGGATCTTCAGGTAGTACTTCAATGCGAGGTCTATTGTCGGTCATTAAGACCAATACATTTTGAATTTCAGAGAAGATGTAGTTTAAGACCTCAGAATGGCGGTATGAGGGACGCTTTTCTTTCCATTGTTTACCTCGAAAGAATCGATAGTAATCCATCCACTTATCATCATGAGCTTGGCGAGCGCGTTTTGCTTCAGCCAAAAGCTTTTCTACTAAATGGATAGACGCTTTTTCTTCATCGGTCTGTTCCTGTGCGGCAACGTTAACATCACCAGGATTACCGCCTTGAGCGGAGTAACTAGCTTGTGATTCAGGCATTTGTGGGGTTAATCGTCGTAGCTTTTAAGACGTGGTTTTTGATGCTTATGTGGGTTTTCATTACCTATTTCAACCCATCCACGGTCTTTAGCTAATTGCTTTGCGTGAGAATCACTTCGAACGACTTGCCCCAATCCATGATGCATATAAGCATTTTGAACGGCAGTGCCGTAAAGATGCACTTTTTTTGGAGCGAAGTCTCTAATCATAATCGTGCTGCAAACATCACATTGCTCTTGCCGATCAAAATCGGCAACAGCTTTTATAACGTCAGTCGCTTGATTGCACTTGGGGCAAGAATAAGAATACACCATTGCTCAATTATTTATTGTAACGCGATGTCCCTCCCCGTTTCAACCATTCAATACGTTTTTGTAAATCTCTGGGTCTTTCCATGAGATCCGGTGGGCTAGGCACAAATCTCTCACCCACCCTAAATTCTAAGCCTAAAGTCGTATACCTATCCGCATCGCAGCCATGATCGTTTTGCCCAACTGGCATTTGATCTTTCTCTCTAGAATCCTCTCCCAATTTCAATTCCTTAGGCTCACGGTAGCAATAAGTCGAATACTCATCGATTCCGGTCTGGCATTGGTCTTCGAAAATATAGAACTTTTCTGCTTTCATGAGCGCGTAGTGTTTGTCTATTCCGTATCGAATATCGTTATTAGCTCCCATAGCTGGTAATCGCGCACGGCTTAGAGCATCTATATGGGCTGGTTGTGATGGGTCACAGAAGAGCATTTTGAATTGGTAAATGGCATGAAATCTGGTCAGAATATCGACCACATCTGAAATAGTTAAGAAATTCTTATAAAACTCAAAGATCCGATAGTGCTTCCCTTCGGGTGTGACTCCACGCACAGTTAGACAGAAGGGATCTGGGGAGTAACCCCAATCTACACCACCGTAATAGATCGTGCCGGTAGGTAATGGGAACGATTTAATTAAGCATTGATCGTATAAATCGTAGACCAGACCTTCCATTTTGCCGAATTCGCCTTCGTACTTCATGGCGAAGCGTCTGGGGTCTAAAAGTGTTTTCTGTCTTTCATACTCTGTCTTAGGGAAATATGGACTATCGATAGAGCGGCAGTTGATAGCAGTTACATCTAATCGTTTTCCGGTCCTAGAATCCTTAATGAGTTGAGCTAGCCAATTCATTGCATAAGGTGTCGTTGTAATGTCAATAGGCGCCTCTTTAAACGCAGCGCGACCCATAAGATTCTCAAAAAAATACCTCGATACCTTCCCACCCTCATCAAGCCAGATATGACGCACATTGGTAATCCCCTCCACCGATTCCGGATCGGTTGCGGTTCGTAAGAAGCCTTTAGCACCCCAGACGGTCTTAAATTCCCCGCTCTGGCGATTGATCTTCACTAAACCCTTCGCCAGGTATTCAAATTTGGGTAGCGTTGCCTGGGAGAGCGTTTTGTACGTGTCTGCGGCAATGATAAACGTGTCTAACGAATCTTTGAAAAGAGACAGAGCTCTAGTCATTCTTAAAGCTCCGCCTGTAGTCTTACCAGACTGAATTCCCCCTATGTAGCAATTGATGCGGTTAGTCGCTTTAAAAAAGTCGGCTTGCTTATCGAATAGAATAATCTCTGGCATGAGGGACGGCTTAAAGCCGGTGCTCTCTTATTTCAGAATATCACTAGACGCGATGCCGTGAAACGCTGGGATCTCTGCATTTATCGTTTTTTCATGGAAAAAGTTGATATTTTCCATTGGTGCACCCCTAAAATCAGGCTTTTTGGTTCTGAAAGCCCCGTAATTGACGTTTTTTAAGAGTTTATCGCCAATTTTCAAGTCTTTTAGTGCGATTATTCGACGTCTGTGCATCGTTTGGAACTCATCTTCAGCTCTTGAAGGCCTTCTTAACGCCTTTTCGCAAGCTAGCATACCCAAATGAATATCATTTACGTACTTTGTCATCTCAGATTCACTAATTGCTACAGCTGAATCCGGAACCTGGCACATTCCCATGTCTTTAAACGCATCGAAGTGCTTTTCAAATACCGTTGCTCCGTACCCAATCGAAGAAAGAGCGACGATATTACTCAATGTATGGTCAGAAACACCGATACTGCCAGTGTGAGATGCTATTTGGCTCAACATTTGTAAGTGATAGTCTCTTTCTTGAGCTGGGTATGCTCCCACACAATCTAAAATGCATAAGGGGGCAGGGGATATCTCGGGCCATAAGTTAATTAGCCATTGAATTTCTAAATAATGAGAAGAACCAGTGGAAACGATTACTGGTTTTCCAGTCTGAGCAATAGCATCAATCAAATCAACGTCTTTCATATTGCTTGAGGCTATTTTATGGATCCTGACCAAATCATTTATTTCGCTTACCCTCTCCGCGTTAAAGACCGTACACATGAATTCAAGTTTTAAATCTTCAGCTCTTACTCTTAAATTTGCTAACCATTCTGTGGGCAATTCATACGGATTTTCCCCATCAAACCCGTACAGATCTTTATGTGAATAGAGCTGGAATTTGACAGCGTCTACTTTAGCCCTTGCCGCACTGTCAATTGCTCTAAGTGCAAAGAGGGCGTTTTCTTCTCTGCTGGCCCCTCTTTTCCAGGTAGACCCGATATCAGCTATAATAAATGGTTTGGAAAGCACCATTGCAAATTCCCCTTTCAAACGGCATTCTTAAACTTAATGGCACAAGTAAGATATGGTCTGGTGGTTACGGCGGCAACAGGAAGTTCAATTAATACTGCTTTCTCACTTGTCGCTTCAAGTCTTCCCAAAGCCTACAAAATGACCTACTGGAACGAAACCTCTCAAAGAGTGGCTTTTGCTCTAGCTACTTCCCTTCCAACATCCACTACCACCGACCAAGTCTTTATCCCTGCTCAAGGCGTTGCGGCCGATGATAGTAACTACGGTCAGCCGGTTGTGAGTGAAGGACAAAACCTTTATTTAAGAACTGATGGGGCATCGGTAGTATCAATGGCTGTTGTCTTTAATCTATCCATCTAATGCACGCAGGCTGGTTAAATTCCCAAAAGAGATTGATGAGGCATAGACCCATTAGACCTCTAGTTGTCTCCAATCTGTCTCAAGCCATTAAAGAACATAATGAGAATTGGGAGAGACTAGAAGGATTTCTAAGACAGAAAGCTGAAAACGAAGACGCTAATTTTGAATTGCTAAAATCTAAATTCCATCGCATGGATGAGAATATCTCCGATTGGCGTGAGTTAAGTTTTGCAGAGATAAGCTTGATAGATAGGGCGCATATCCTAAAACTCAATGAGATTTTGGAAATGCTTGGAAAGTTAGAAAACAGGCAAGTAAAGCAATTTCAATCCTTAGAAATCCTTGAATCGAGTATTAAGAATCATGTTTCCATAACGAAAAATAGTTTATATGGGCTTAAAGGAGATATATTTTTGGAAATGAATGTTCTCAAAAGAATGATTCGTTATTCATGGGTAGGTATAATCATTAGTAGTCTTATGACGGCTACCCTCATTTATTTATTTTGAAATTCATCGTGTTATATAAGGATTCACCGCTTCGGTCCCGAAGATTTCATCTAAATTGCGAAGCATCTGACCTAAGTTTTTAGTTGGATCGAAATCATGATGGTAGGTGTGATACCGACCGCCGCAAAAATTCAAATAACGATAGTAACCCTTCGGTGGGCTCACTTTACTCGCCTTCTTATATTGCCCATGCCCACGCGATGCTTCATAGAGTCCGACCAGCACTACAAGAAATGCGAATGGTAGAGAACCAGTCAGCCACCATGAGAAAGCAAATCCTGGCGGTATCTCAATCAAGAATTCAATTAAATTTAAGTGTAATTTCCTGTCTAATTGGAACTCCTTATGATGGCGAATATGTAGAGCCTGAAGCCATGACGGGCCAAAGTGAAGCCCCACATGTTCCCAATACATGTAAAAATCGACAAAATAAATTATCGTCAGGTTCTTAGTCCAGAACCAAGGCCACAACTCCAATCCAAGTTGATGGAAAAGAAGATCGATACATGCCGCAATGATGTAGTTATGAAGCATCTGCTTAATTACCTTCCAAAGATTCTCAGTCGATAATTCCAATTAATTGCTCCATTTTTGTGAGAATGACATTTTCCACCTCGATCTTTGGAAGTCCAGCAAGCTTCTCTCCAGCTCTTACTAAACTTAGTCCCAGATCGCTTAAAACATGGGCTGTCACGTTATTCGTCACAACCGAGTACGCGATACCTTTGAAAGAATTGGCAACATGCATTTCAGCTTGCTGTGCTGGATTCGGCTCAATTGCTTTTACGGTCGCTAGGATCGCGTTTCTCTTTGCAGCGGTTGGAACGGAAATATAATCAACCAAGGCATTCATAAGAGAAATCATTGCGGCTCGCCTAGCATATCCCGCCGGAGTATGTGTGATAATGAGATTAGTTCCCCAATTGATAAATCGTTTATCAGGATTAGTCATCGCTCCAGGTGCTAATGCTAAAAGTGCTGGCGTCACAAGAACTCTATAGAACGCATAATTTACGTTTGCGGCTTGTCCTCTGGCCCTAAAAAATTCGCAGTAGGTTAAAAGATCAAATGTCGTGTCTTCGGTATATCCGCCTGGGAACAATACTGGGAGTCCTAATAGTATCGGTTCACATGTTCTTCCTTCCGATGCGATCCTAGACTGCCCTACTGTTAATGTAATTGGTGTCGCCATTTACGCTCCTGCATTTAGCATTCTCGCCCTAAAACTGGTGATTGGCTGCAAATAAAACCTTACAAGTCCTGGGAAGCCAGCCTGACCGCCATTAAAAGGAGTATTCGCTTCCCCGCCAAGACCACCCGTACAATTTGAAAAACCTGGGACTAGTGAATTTTGACCACCGCTTCCTGATTGTTCCTTTGCACCCTGAACGCCATTACCGCCAGTAACGTTCTGTGTTCCTCCGCTTGCCGTTCCACCAGTTCCTGGTGTTCCTCCGTCGCCACTACCACCGCTGCCGCCGTTTCCAGTCAGTGAGTACGTACTCACGGTTGTTGCCGTTCCTGCAGTTCCGGAATCTGTAGTCCCTTGTGCTCCACCTGTACCTGGCGTTCCGATACTAAAATTTACGACTGTCCCAGGCGCTATTTGCTGAATGAGCCTTGCTACTCCTCCGGCCCCGCCTCCACTTCCGCCACTCTCTTTACTATTGGGATCACCAGCCCCAGCGCCGCCTCCAGGGCCGCCACAATCAAGTATCCTTCCTATATAACCGGACGGAATTGTATAGCTGCCAGCGCCCGGAGTTGTAAACATGACAGTCATTTTAGGCGCTGTTTCCTTTTATGTACGTAATTAGAAACCAGCGGTTAAAAACCGTTGTGTACTGCCAAACAAACACATCCATCTTGTTCGCTGTCGTGGCAGTTATCATTGCAGACGTAATATCTTCATTAAATGAGAATGCTCCTGTTGATCCGGTGGCGAAAGTAGGTGTTCTCGCTGAAGTGTCAGCCCGGTGCCAAATTTCCATGATTTGTCCGTTTACAGGAGAGCCAGTCGGTGCAGCAAATGTTCTATCTCCACTGGTATTTGCATAAAAAATTTCACCCTGGCTTGAATCTGGCGTAATCGTAGCCCCATCCGTTAAAGTGACAGGGGGTTTGAAACCAATTGTGTGGGTAGCGCCTGCTTCAGTGAATTGTAATGGGTTTGAAGCGGCAATAACTTGTGCTGCGGTAGAATCGCCATTGATACTACGAAGTGCCGTCTTATCTGCAAAACTCATTTATTTGCCTTTAAGAGCTAGGCACTTAGGACAATCGACGTTCCTCCAAAAATACCTAGCTATTTCAAATCTATCTGGTTTCCCTTTGCACAGAATTATCTCTACTAGGGTTTTTGGCAAGGCTCTTAGTTTATGTGTGAAGCGTAGTGGCATATAATTAAAATAATACCACGAAAAAGGAGAGAGTGATGCGAGTCGCCCTTGTCTTCGCTTTAGCCTTATTACTTCTTATCGCTTCAATGGCATTCGGTTTTCCGGGCCAGCAATTCTTTGATGATAGTATTCAGGGTTTAGAGCTTAACCCAGATGACCGATGCAATTGCGGTACTGAAGACCCAGAGCTGCAGTATGAAGAGGAAGACAATTATGAGACAGTTTAGAATCATTTCTTTTCTTTAGGTGGATCAGCGCACCAATCTATTTTCTTCTTTGTGGATCCGTCATAACCAATTGCAAGGCGTTGATCGACCATCATTTGAGGAACGCTTAAACCGTCTACAACAGGAACGGCTAGAACTCTAAAATATTTATCTCTCGCCACTAATTGCAGGTCTAAGCGTTTGGCAGTTACTAAGATTCGTTTCAATACTTCTTTGCCTTTTGCCGCTACTGCCAATTCGCATGGATCAGTAGATGACATTTCGGCCGCATCAATACCAAGAATCCGTACAGGAATGCGTTCTGTGAATACCGGGTGCCCTTGTCCTGGCATATTAACGGTGAAAGTATCCCCATCTGCATTTTCTACAAATTGAACATTGCAAATAGTTTTGGGATCCATGACACAAGAAACCCCATAGAACATGAGGACGGTAAATAGGTTCATTTTTTCAGTAGAATGCGTAAGGTATTCCACGGATCTTCTCTAAGAATATCGCGCAGGCAGCGTACAATCTCACGCATTTGAAAGACGTTCACCTGCCGTTTCTTCCCTTCTCTCCGACAGAGCTCTAAGGATAGATGCGTTAGGTTTTTTATCTTCATAGATAAAAGGGTATCACTGTTAATAAGCCACTAGCAATGGTCTACAAAGGCTTTAAGTTAGATACTGTGGGTCTTCAGTCGGTGTCCATTCCCCACACCAGTACTTCTCTGGTACCGAAGGAACGGCGTAGGTCTCTTCATAATCGTCTTTATCTTTGATGAATGCGGGCATTGGTGGGTAGCGTCTACACTCACCGATTTTAGATTGAGCTCCAATGCGGTGATAGAACACGCAATTAGCGCATTGCTCAGGATCTGGCTGGAGTAATATCTTTTTCATCTTTTACATTATTCTGAATGATTACTTGTTCATTGTAGATAGGCATTTTGATGACGATAGGATCGAATGGTTCCAACTCCCCCGCTTCAATGCGCAAGATTTTCCAGTGCATGAGAAGTTTTGATAGAACTCTTTCTGCTATATTTTCGTTTTTAGAACTCGCTAATTTCCAATACATTCGGATGGCTTTTTGTTTCTTTGCATTGAGGAATTCATCGTGTGGTTTGACAGCTTCATCGAATGCGTCTTGCCAAAGCTTACGTGTTCGACGCAAGTTAACTTGTTGTCTATCAAGCCCGACCAATTCGCCTAAGTCGATATCGGTCATGCCTGGATACTCGACTTTATACGCCAACATCTTTTTGTCAGTCTCGTCTAAGGGCGCGTAATGAGACATTCGACGTCCGCGTCTGACTTTGTCTGCCATGTTTCCTGACTATTGTTTTGGGTTTAGATTCTAGTTTAACAGCTTTCTGCCCGGTAAAACGCTCCCAACGATCAATCACACATTGTACGTATTGTGGGTCTATTTCCATTCCGAAACATCTTCGGTTTGTTTTCTCGCATGAAATTACGGTGGTTCCGGATCCGCAAAACGGCTCAAAGATTATGTCATTTGGATTAGAAAAGTTTTCAACGATATCCGACCACAGGCGTTCTGGTTTTGGGCAGGGATGATTGCCAGTGCTTTTATCCCTGAGAAACCCAGAATCAACATGGTGCTCAAATACATCGCTGGCTCTTTTTCTGTCGAACTTGCCAATGAAAATTATGGGCTCCCATTGCCATAGGTGCGTAACCCTGCCTGTTGTGTTGGCGTTAGACTTGACCCAACATCCGATGTGCGTGATGTTCGGGGCTACCTGGCACCAAATTTCCAGGTTGTTACAACCTGGTGTTACCACCACCCTACTAGACATTCCCACCCACTGGTCATGCCATTTCATTGCTTGTTCGCGCCATTCGTCTTTTGACACCTTCGAGTCGTCGTAAGAATTGTAGTTAAATCCTACGTTATATGGCGGGTCGGTAAAAACCATATCCGCCTTCTCTCCATTCATTAGTCTCTCGACAGCTTCTCTATTAGTAGAATCATTGCAACTGAGGCGATGACTCCCAAGCTGAAACATATCACCGAGTTTGATATCAGTAGGACGGACAGCTGGAGTGTCGTCAGCATCTTTGTCTCCGTATTTATCTGCTGGCTCTAGTTCGAAATCCTTTAGCCCTAAATATTCCAAGTCAAAATCAGGGCCATAATCGACAACATCTACGTTAAGCCCTGCTAGATCTAGTTCGGCCCATCTGGCAATTTCATTATCGCTTACTCTAAACGCGTTTTCTTGGTCTTCGTCTTTGAAGTCTTGGTAGAGGACCGGGCAGGAATTAAGACCAAGCGACTTGGCCGCAAGTAATCGACCGTGACCTGCAACAAGTTTTTTAGATAGGGTTGATACGATAAGTGGAACTCGCCAGCCTTGATACTGGATAAGTTTTGCAAGTCTTTCGATTTGATCTTTGCTATGGATATTCCTGTTTTTGGGGTTGGGTTTGATCTTTTCAATGGGTACCCATTCAATTTTTTGCGAATTCGATCCTGACTTTGATTTTTCCCGCCCCACGTTTCGTCTTTTCCCATAAGTAAGTCGGATAGCCAATCACTTTTGGGGAATCGTCTTCTAAAACCCCTAGTTTGACAAGGCTGTCGATAATCGATTTCCAAGATCCAACTAAGCCATCATAGTCCGGCTCTTTGCAACTAAAACGAGTGAGAGTTATCTTTGCTTTTTGTGCCTTAAGTTTTCGAGAGCCTTGAGGGATGTGTGCTAACAAATGCCCTACAATTAACTTCTTTTCTCTCATTCGCTTGGCCCAGTGCATCGTGTTTAACTGGTTTTGGAGTGAGGGGAGTAGATTTAGCTCAAACTCAATAACCGTCATTCGATTCAACGCTATACCCCTTTTTGTCCCTACTCTTTTGAATCAGGGCCCGGGCTTCTTCCAAAGTCTTAAAAATTTTATTGCTCTTAATCCCGTTGCAAATGTGGCAAGTGGCCGCAAAATTAACATCCCCGCTGTCCTGGGAGTAACTGAACGGCAAAACGTGATCCCAGTTAACCCTTAATTTGATAGCCTTGTGCTTTCTGTAAACAACCGAATTTAGGGGCAGATCACAATACAGACATGCGTTGCCTTGAACGGCCAGAATATGCTTTTTTACCGTGGCACTTGGCGTACTGCGTCTCCCTTCTGTTTGGACTAATCTTCTGACCTTGTCGGCCGAAATATCTACCAACGCGCCGCAGCAAGCAATTTCCCCGTCTTGAATGAATCCGTATTGGTTACACGATGTGCAATAGCCGCGCAGCAACATGCTGTTTCCGTACAGGGCGGCATGTTGGTGCCTCGCTAGAGGATTTGGATTTTTGATCGTCATTTTTGCACTACAGGCCCTTTAAAATCGAAATTAAACCCGTTGTAGAATCGATCGCGAATCTTATTTGCCTTCTTTCCGCGCTTTACTAGCCTCAATAGCTCGTAACTGGGCCAAGGCCTTTGCTTTAGATTTGTGAGTGCCTAGGACTTTGGATCCATCGGCTGTTAGGACTTGATAGGTACCCTTCGTAATTTCACGGATCATATGTACACTCCTTACAAACTTTGATTTCTTTAGTGACCTCGTTCTTTAGGCATTTAATACAGATATATCGGCATTTGGGAACGGGAGTAAAAGCGTCGGATAACCTTTCTTGAATATTCTTCCATCTCCATTTTTCTTCCCATCCACTACCAGCTAATCTTTTTGCCCCACGACCACAATTCTCGTATTTAACCCCTCTCCCCACTTTAAACATCCCCCCAATGTTTAAGCTTATTGTCTTCTAAATTCCATCCAAGTTCGTCAAGATGTTTTCGTAAAGGCTCGTAATGTTCAATCATCCATGCCCACCCTTTTGACCCTTGCTCCAAATGATGCTTTCGGCATTGAGGAATTAAATTCCATTCTGAATCAGGACCGCCAGAGCCTTTAGTCTTAATATGACAACAATCAGAAGGCGGGTTCTTGCCACAGACAATACAGGATAACTTTCTTATCCGTGCTTTAGCCGATTCAGACTGAACTCGTCTAGGTTTGGGGAACATCCTATTAACTATTCTAGCTTACTTTCACCCAGCCACGATCTACCCATAATTTTAACCATTCCTCTGGTTTATTTTTACCTATAGCCCATATATTCATTGGAAGTTGGAATTTTCCTTCTTTTGATTGCTCTAGCCAACTAACCCAAAGTAAAGGCTTCCACTTAGGGAATTCCTCTTTAAGAGATTGTGGGTTTCTAGATAGAATAGGAAAGCCATTTTCTGAAAACCCAACTACATACCAAGGTCTTTCAATAGCATTTAAAGCACCGCTTGAGGCAATTACACGGTTGATCTGCTTTCTGAATAAAGAAATAGGAAAGCCTTGATTCTTTATCCACTCATCCTCAATAGAGAAATAGATCTCAATTAACTCACTAGCCTTTTCAAAGCCCAATTTATCTATAGCCCAATTGAAATGGACGTTATCTTCTGGTTCTAGTAAAGGCTTAGCACCAAAACGTTTTTCAAAGGCTAATGAAAAACAATCTTTGAACGCCTCTACGTGTTTTAGGAAGGTAACCTTTTCTAACATTTTAAAAGCCGTAAATCATTTAAGCTAACCGTGCTACTGCGATACTTCAGGTAAACTAGATGGCTAGGTCTACTTCTCATTATTTATTTTTTTTTAAAAAAATTAAATCCAAAACCAAGACACACCTCACCCACTACCATCACGGTTGTTTTAAACAACTCGATGGGCCAGGCTTATGACTAAAACATCTTAGTCATAGGGAGTATTCCCTCGGTGTCCCTCAATGATGACTAGTCTTAGAGAGGGCTCTGCCTTCTGCCTTGCACTAATTCCCAACCCATCAGACGCCACGCCTTGTTTTGTCGAGACTATTACGTGGCTCCTGTCGTGTCTTCCTAACCACCTGATTTTACGAGCTTTGCAGGGGTTACATTCTCGGCGATTGATTATGGTGCTTAATGTAGTAGGTTAAGACCATAGTTTGTCGCGAAACTATTTATACCGCTCGATTCGCAGCAATGCAAGTCGGGCGGTTTCTTTTTGCTTTCTCCCCCCTCTTGTGCCAGTTTGCTTGGGTCTTGGAGGATTTAAGAATGAAAACAAATCGTGATGATTTTGTGGAATTGCAAATAGAAGAAATACGGTCAGCGGATGGGTCCACGTTGAATTTCTGGAAATCGGGCCTCACCAAGCGTGAATACTTCGCTGCAATGGCGATGCAGGGATTGCTTACTAAGACTATCCTCGGAGGTGATGATTACCTAAGACAATTTCCAATCAAAACAGCCATTGCCTATGCCGACGAACTTATCAAACAGTTGAACGCTACTAGGGAAGAAAAGTGAAGATTGATTTTTCTCCGTCTTGCGCATTCTTTATAAGTTTTGAAAGAGGCTGGTTCCTATACCAGCGCTTCCCTGGTTTTTTGGGAGTTTTATTTTGCGGAGTATATGCGACTTTAGTTTGGAGACCAGTTGAACGCTAAGGAGGAGAAGGGTGGGCGGTAACCAAAGCAAATTTGAAGTATACATTATCGTAATTTGGATGGAATTCATGGAATGGTTGGAGAAGGAAGTGCCATGGTTGTATAAAAAAATTATCAAGTGGGGAAATAAAAAGGACGCTAAGGAGGAAAAATGAAGTGGGATGGAAAATCAGAATTTGTTGTTGGTGAAGTTGATGAGAATAATAACGTCATAAGGGAATTTCGCATTAAACCAGGAGAAGAGTTTCCGGCTGAAGCAATAAAGCTAATTAAAGCTGATGAATATTTAGAAATTGACCACAAGGGCAATTATTCGCGGGAATTGGTAAAAAAACATTTTGTTAAATTGAACACGGAGACGAAGGGGGAGAAATGAACTGGCCAGAGGCCGTGGTGCTTATAGGAGTTTTTACATTGATTGGTTTTATGTTCTGGGTTGCGCTTGGTTGAACGCTAAGGAGGAGAAGTGATGGATAACGTCGTGAATTGGTTTGATTTGGTAAAGCGAATGCCCAAGGACTTTATTTACTTTTGTTTCATGCAGGTTGTCGCAGAAACAACAACCGGGAAATACGGAAATACTGTAGTGCCAGATCTAACGGCCATGGACGCCATTTCTAGGTTCGCAAGAATTCATGGAATGAAGGGGCACGGTAAAGATGAGTTTTATGATTCTAATAGGGAGTTGAACGCTAAGGAGGAGAAGTGAGAAGAATGGTGAAGCCAATTCTTGACGTTTCCTGCGGCGGCCGAATGATGTGGTTTGACAAAAATCATCCAAATGTTGTCTATGCAGATCGACGGAAGGAAACCCACAAGCTTTCAAATGGAGCAACACTTGTAATCAATCCCGACGTGTTTTGTGATTTCACTAAGCTCCCATTTGCGTCGAACTCCTTTTACTTGGTAGTTTTTGATCCGCCGCATCTTCGGGGCGTTGGAAAAACAGGATGGATGATAAAAAAATATGGCTCTTTAGATTTTGACTGGAAAGAAGTATTACGAGCCGGCATAAATGAATCAATGCGAGTTTTGAAGGAACACGGGACTCTTATTTTCAAATGGAATGAAACGCATTTTAGGGTATCTGAAGTGATTGCCGCCATCGGCCGACAACCTCTTTTCGGGCATCGAACTATGGTGAACAACAAAACTATTTGGATGACTTTTATGAAAGGTATAAGTTGAACGCGGAGACGAAGGGATGAGTGAAAGAAAATACCCACATCCTGAAATAACAGAATATCAAACCGAGCTTTTCCTAGAGGCGTTTCAAGTGATCTTTCATGACAAGACTAATGAGATACTTGTTTCCACGAACAACACCACTCGAAAAGAGGTGCGTGAATTTTTAATAAAATCTTTGATGACTTATTTGGGAGTGGAGATGAAGGAATGAAAAAATACTCCCATATTATTGAAGACCCGGCATACAAGAAACTCATCGTAGACCTTTGTAAACTTCAAGATAAAAAAGCTAAGATTCGCAGATTTAGAAATCCCAGATTTCGAGCTGCCAAAAGTTATTGGCAGGGCTTCGCGCAAGGAGTTGCCTGTGCTCGTTTTATGGTTGAAACCCTTAAGCATGTTGATGCGGAGACGAGGGAATGAGTGATGCTCCAGACGAAGTTACTCGGTTGAGAGGACTTAACGATTTCTTATTGGACAAAGTCGGTCGCCTTGAAGCCAAACTCACAGCTATTCAAAAGCTGGTGGAAGAGCAGAAGGCCAATAAGCCAGACCTTAACGATATGATGAGCGATGAAGAAGTTTATTTTGAATCAGCCCTAAGAAAATTGCACGCGGAGATTGAGAAATGATTGAAATAGATGCCGGATTAGGTAGAGGTACTTTAGATGACGTTTACTCGTTCATAACTCGCCCGCCATTCAGAAGCATACTCAATCTCGAAACACAGACTAGGGAACTTCTCGTCCACGGTGACGTAAATAAAGAATTCCGCCATTGTCAGAATCACAATCTTATTTATTTTGATGTCGCATGGTCTGGGATTTTTCCACCACGGAAAGAAGACGTCTACTCAGCCTTGGGTGTTTTGAAATATGGCACTCGTCCGTTATTTTTCCATTGCCGTCATGGCCGCGAGCGCACCGGATTCTTAGCTGCCGTGTATCGAATGCAAGTGCAGAAATGGCCCTTTGAAAAGGCCTATGAAGAATGGATTGCTTTAGGGTGTCGCTGGCCGACATCGTGGCTGTGGAAAAAGGAATTGAGAAAGTATGAGGTGATTAAGAAATGAGTTTAGCTCGGGTCGGCGTTGAAGGAAACGCAGGGAGCCTGCCCTATGCCAGTCCCGAAACAGTTCTCTGACGAGGGAATTGATTAGAGCCAGGCACATGTTGGATGCATTGTCGTGACTTGAGAAAGGTACCAAGTATCAAGCCCGGCACCCGAGCTAAAGTTTTGGCCACTTGGGAGTTGAGAACTCTGCCCTAGCTGACGGGCGAAGGGTAAAACGTTTCGATTTAGATATCGCGTGTGGGTGTAAATCCCATCGAGTGGCGTTTTTAGTTAAAGTTTTATGGCTGCGGCCCTATGAGATGGTAAACCCTGTACAGGGGCTCAGAAATGAGATGCTGTTGAGGGCGGGAGTCGTATCAACGAACAGTCTGGTATTCGATAAGTTGATATATCGGAGTAACCGCAGACCCGCAGCTAAAGTTTTATGGCTGCGACTGGCCTTTAGGGCTGGCTAACGGCATCGTGGCCTGGGGTGAATGCCGAATCTCATTAAGCTCCCCAGGATCGCAGCCTTAATATTTATGAATCTATTTCTAAGAATATTGGTGATTCTATTAATCCTCTTTCTCGTTTCTTGCTCTCACATCCCGCCATCCGAAGATGAATGGAAAGTGTGTGTCCAAGATCAGCTTGATTTGTACGGGGATTTATGTGCAGAGAGTTCCTCAGGGTATGAAGATATGAATGGGGATGACGCTCATTACGAAGGCGTTAGATGCGCTGTTGAGGGAATCTTTTATTGTACAGGCAAATAGCCGCTTCAGTTTCCCGGCTACCCCTTGGGGGGGTCGAGAGGTCGGGTACAAAATGCGTTGTATTCCTCCGCATGCAGTTACCCACATGAAGCCGAGAAAATCTTTAAAACGGAACTCCCCCCTCTTCATTCAAATCCGTATTAGCCTCAGTCCAAAAAGCATCTTTCGGGTCTAAAGGCAATAGTTTGACCATTTCAATGGCCGCCATCGTCTCAGCCCCTGGTTTTATCGGTAATGGTATTGCCGACCATTGAGTATTTAATCCCTCTCCAACACGGCTTATCTTGATGTAATTCGTTTCCAAAGGGTAATCCTTGTTTAATTCCGATAGCAATCCGTACATCTTCCACCCAAATTCAAAGACTTTAGCCTCTAGTTTTGCAGGAGCATTCTTTTCAGCCGTATTAACCACCAAATTAAGCCGATATCTTGATTTTGGCTTGTGCGTCTCTTTATACTCATCTGTCACCTCATCAACTAAAACCGAACGCTTCTTTTCATTATCCCAGTAATTCTTATAGGCAAAGACCTCACCACGAAAGATCCCAACTGTATTCTGCCCATCTTTCATCGATATGAAGTGTTTAGATAGCTCACTTTTCTTCGTTTCTTCGAATTTCATACTGTCTCCTTTAGTTTTTTGAATTGATCGCACTTTAGCGAAACTTCACAATAATTTTCACAGCGAATATTCTCTCCAGGTCGATATTCAACCTTGGATCCTAATAAATTCTTTGCATGCCCCTTAGCTTCACTCTCAGTATCATGCAGTTTCACAGCCTTTATACGGCCTGGCATCATGACAGCGTAAACAGGGGGTTTTGCCCACCTCTCTTCATCCGAACATTCCGGTAAGTCCTTTTTAGCAGATTCGTGTAAACGCACCCGCTCTTTAATAAAATCCAAAGCCAATTTCTCTGGCCATAAAGGAACGTTAACGACAATGACTTGAGATTGGGGATATCTAGAATCTCTTTTGGCCTCTAGTTTGGACCAGTCCCGTAAAAGACCGACTAATTCTAATTTATCGATTGATCGACCGTTAAGACGTGCCAAGGCAGCGTAACAGTTGAGCTGTTCTTCGAAGTTTCTAGGGGCCTTTCCATCTTTGAATTTATAGGCTGTAACAAACTTAAAGTCCGTAATTGTCTTATCATGCAGAAAATCAACCTGGCCCGAGACGCGCACATTGTCGACATTTCCGAAAAATCGGATCTCAGATTCTCCAACACCAGTATTAGCTCTCTCAATGATTGAGTGTACGATTTGACCATAAAGCGACCAGACATTATCGGAAACATCCCCTTCCAATTCATTATGATGCTTTCTTGAAAGAGCCACAACTCTAGGGGGGTCTAAAAGCGTTGTCACAGAGTAATCTGCCCCACCATTAGTGTAAGGGTCATTACGAATGGCGTTTACCAAAGCCTGCGGAAGCTTAAATCTATTTAATAGCTTCACGCTGTTGAACCGTTTTTAAGAAGGCTTGGGTAAAGTCTTCTTGAGTAATTAGGTTAGCTTGCTTCTCATAGAGATCTTCAATACCGGCAATAAGCTGGATGTCGTTTATATGGCCGTTGAGATAGACTTTAACTAGGGCACAAATCGAAAAGATTTCATTTTCCGCCGTTCTTTCGGCGATGAGATTTCTTAGAACCATGGCGCACCTCTAAAATGAATCTGATGTAATCAGAGAATGAAGAGCCTAAACACCCCAACATCGCCCTACGCTCTTGAAAAGTCGGTAATTCCGACTTCAATTCACTGATGAGCCTCTCGGGCATCCTGATTGCCATCAACTTCATGTTAGACATAGAGATACCGTTGCGTTATACGATTAGTCAAGTTTTATCCTCTTTTCCCTCTGCTTTGGCGATTGTATTTTCCAGTTCGTCTAGCACGTCAGCCCATCCATAAGATAGCTTTGTTTCAACGTGAATACGGTTCTCATTCAGTGCGCCAGCATCATGAAGGATGTCTAACTCACCAACCACAAATTTTAAGGCTTCCAGCAATTCCGGCGCAGCGGCGATGAGTTTGGCGTTAGCTAACCAATTTTCGCCGTCATCAATTACTGCGATATTGACGTGGTTCACCCAGCTTTCATGCCCTTTTACTGCGTCATAGGTGAATTTGCCTGCAAAGACAATCTCGCCGTTATGACTCCACGGACCTGGTGTGTGTTTACTCATTTTCGTAACTCCTTTGCTCCAAAATATCCAGCAGCCCCACCGGCTGCTATACCAATAACAAACCAAAGAATTGGAGAAACCCCAGGATCGGGGCTTTCTAAAAGATCACGCCTTTCAATTTCTTCTTTGAGCAATTGACTTGACTTGATTAATCCCCAATTCGCATTCTGAAGGTGTTCATTGGTCACTTCCAATTCCGCGTTGCGGTCCTTCATTTTATAAAACTTATTTAAAGTATCTCGTGCGACCTCAGTAGGGATAGTTACATCTTCATCATCGGCGTACGCCATGGGATTGAAAATAAGCGATAAAATAAGTAGGCACTTTATATACAACATATTTCTGCCTCCAATACCCATATCGTATAACAGCGTATAACATAATGCAAGGTATCAATTGTATCGATTGTGTGTTGACCTAAGTAGGCTTAGCCTTTAGGTTATTCCTATTCGATTTGTGGGGGTAAGTTTTGATTGCGCTTTCGATTCTAAACACCGTCCTATTAGTAGCCCTGTTAGTTACCCAACAACTAAAGCGCAAGAAACTACCCCCCGAAGCCATCCAAGACGTAGTTAAAGACCTTAAAAGCCATGGATTTCTAGTCCTAAGGCTGGAACCAGACGCTCTTTACTATAGGTCTCCTAAAAGATGAAAGTCCTTATTACGGGCATCACTGGAACGCTCGGAACTCATGTCGCACGCCTATTATTAGAAGATGGGCATGAGGTCATTGGGTATTCCAGAGACGAATTAAAGCAAGTCCAATTCCCATGGAAATCTAAATGCACCCTGTATTTAGGGGATGTCCGACAAACCGATAGGCTATTAGAAGCTGCAAGGGGTGTTGAAGTCATCTATCATTTCGCAGCCCTTAAACACGTAGACAAATTAGAAGAAAACCCAGAAGAGGGAGTGCAAACCAATATTGGCGGGACATCGAACGCTCTACATGCTCAACGCATCCACTCGATCCAAAAAGTCGTTCTTTCTTCTACCGATAAAGCATGTTTGCCAATTAATCTCTATGGCATGACCAAAGGAATTGCGGAACGTCTCGTATTAAGAAATCCAAATAATGTTGTCTGCCGCTATGGAAACGTCGCCGCCAGCCGTGGATCCGTTATCCCCACATTCGTTAAAAGCATTGAAGAGGACGGTTGCATTAGGATCACAGATAGGCGAATGACTAGATTTTGGGTTAAGCCAGAAGACGCTGCCATTTTTATTTATCTACAATCTCAAAGACCAACTGGGGGTTTAAGAATCCCACAAATGAAGGCCTATCCAGTCGTCTCATTAGGAAATCTAATCGGAGAAATCCTAGGGAAAAAACCGAATATTCTAGAAATAGGAATTAGAGCTGGAGAGAAGATCCACGAGGATTTAAGAACTGATGATGAGGGCGGGAAGATGAATTCATCAGACCGATCCTTATGGTATACCGAAAAAGAAATGCGGGACTTAATAGAAGAGACAGTTAATTCATTATGATTTGTGTCATTGGCAATAAAGGCAATATGGGTCGGCGTTACGAAGCCATTTTAAAATACCTACAAATCCCATATGTCGGATATGACACTGGAGACTTAAGAGCTCTTAAAAATGAAATAACAATGATGGCGGATCAATTTATTATTGCGACCCCAACCCATACCCACGAAGGAGTTATCGATTCGTTAAATGCACTAAGAACCAATGTTGAGTTCCTTTGCGAAAAACCCATTACTACCGACAATATTGAAGCGGTCTATAAAAATTGTGAGGCATGGGGAAATAGACTTTATTGCGTCAATCAATACGAATTTATCACGCTTACTATGCTCCATGGAGGCGAGGAAAACTCATTTTATGATTATTTCAGTTCTGGAAAAGACGGTCTTTACTGGGATTGTTTCCAAATATTTGCCATGGCAAAAGCTGATGTGATCGTAAAAAACGAATCCCCCATTTGGAAATGCACGATTAATGGCGAGCCAATATCCATCGCCAGAATGGACATGGCGTACATCGAAATGATTCAAGACTTTGTCGGAGACAAAAAACGGATGTGGTCTAAGGAATTGGTAATCAATACGACTAAGAAGATTCAAAACATATGCGCAAAGTGATAGTGGGCATTCAGGCAAGATCAGATTCAGAAAGACTTCCCGGTAAGGTCTTGGCAGTTATCGATAACAAACCCGTTTTAGATTGGATTTTGGAATCTTGTTTAGGTGTCATTAGATACATGAGAAAAGACCGCGAAACTCTAAACGCTGAAATATTTTATATGCTTTTGGTCCCAAAGGAAGATCCATTAGCTGCCATATATCGATCCAAGGTGCCTACTTATGAAGGCGATAAAGACGACGTCTTATCTAGATATGCATCAGCGGCAAAGGCATACGATGCCGATTATATTGTAAGAATTACTGGAGATTGCCAAGCGATACCGACCCATATTATTGCTAAGCACATCAAAAGTGCGCTTATAAAAAATAGGGATTATACGACTAACACCCTAATTCGAACGTTTAAAGAGGGTATGGACGTCCAAGTCTTTTCTAAAAAGCTGTTGTATTGGCTTCAAGAAAACGCGACCGAAAAGATGGATCTTGAACATGTCGGCACGTTGCTCAATAAAGTGCCGTTCCCATTCAAAGATACAGAAGGCAGGCCATCCATATGTCATATCTTAAGCGAATATTACGAACCGGATATTAAAACCTCAATCGATACAAAAGAGGATTTGGATAAAGCAAGGATTAGAGAAAATCTTCTAAAAGACGCAAAGAACCTGGCAAGACGTACTGGGATAGTAGTCACATGACAAATTTTTCATGGTATAGACGCGCTCAAGAATCCATCGCACATAGCGCATTAACTAATTCCAAAAGACCAGAGACATTCGTTTTTGGAGTTTACCCAACGCATTTAGAAAGAGGGCATGGATGTTATGTCACAGATACGCAAGGGCGCCAGTATATTGATTTTATCTGTGGTTTGGGCACTAATCTGTTGGGCTATAACAATAGACATATCAAAGAGGCTATCCAAAACAAATTGGATACAGGGTTTTCATTATCTTTGTCCTCAACCATGGAAGTAGAATTCGCGGAAAAGTTTAAAGCCTGTTTCCCATTCGTCGATAGAATCAGGATCTTAAAATCCGGAAGTGACGCGTGTACCGCAGCCATTAGAATGGCAAGGGCCGTAACAGGATGGAATCTCATAGCCTCTGAAGGTTATCATGGATGGCATGATGAATTTATAAGCATGACGCCGCCGGCGAAAGGTATTCCAACGCATTTCAGTGAAACGATCGGCTCGATTCATGATTCATGGGATTATGATCGTTTGGCTGGGATTATTATTGAGCCTGTAATTACAGATTTTTCTGATACGAGAATGATCTTTTTAAAGAAGCTACGTGAGATATGCAATGCCCATGACATTATCTTAATTTTCGATGAGACAATAACTGGCTTAAGATTCCCTGGTCTTTCGGTTGCTGTATGGTCTGGAGTTACCCCTGATCTTATAATCACCGGAAAAGCTTTGGGTGGTGGAATGCCAATTTCTGTTGTGGGGGGCAAAAAAGATGTTATGGAGAGTGATTACTTTGTTTCTTCTACATTTAGTGGGGAGAGGTTATCTATCGCCGCAGCTATGGAGACATTGGATCTCTTACGTACGGAGCATCCGGTTATCAACATATGGGAGCAAGCCAAAATATTCCAAGATGCATTCAATCAAATAAATCCTGACTTAATCAAAATGGAAGGCTACCCGACAAGAGGCATTTGGAAAGCTAAAGATGATTTGACCAAGGCTCTTTTTTTCCAAGAGTGTTGCAAAGCAAGAATTCTCGTTGGACCATCCTACTTTTGGAATTTGAATCATGCAGAATTGACATTCGAGCTTATTAAAACATTTACAGCTATCTTAATCAAAATAGGAAATAATGAGGTGATCCTTGAAGGAGAAATCCCAAAAAAACCTTTTGCAGAAACCGTCCGACAAATGGATTGAGCTACCCATTAAGTTCGAACTTAAGGGGCAGGCAACACAAGAGAAAATGGAGCTGTCCACGAAACTACTTATCCAAGCTGATGATATAAAAAGGGTTTCAGAACACCCCACGAAAATGAATAGGTGTTTAGTGGCACTCAACGACGGAGCTAACTTTGAAGTTGAGCAGTCATACTACAGGCTTAAATCTATTGTGCTTGAATATGTCTAGACCAATAGTATTTCTAGATGTGGTGCCTTATGAATCGGCTTTTCATTGGAGAAATGATCCACAAATTTATACATGGTGCAGACAGCATACGATTAGAAGCATGGGCCAGCATCAAGAATATTGGGCTAAAGTTGATTCGGAACATTCAAGCCAGTTTTACGGCATTTATGTTGCCAAGCAAAAGAATAATATATTTCCGGTGGGTGTGTGTGGTTTTACTGGGATCAATTGGATTAGTAGAGTTGCGGAATTCTCCCTATACATATCGGTTAAACATCAACGGCAGGGATATGCAAAAGAGGCAATTAAAGACCTCTTTTCAAGAGGATTTTATGAATTTGGGTTAAATCGCATTTGGGGTGAGACATTCGAGGGGAACCCAGCGTTGACACTCTTTGAATCAATTGGGATGAAACAAGAGGGTAAATTAAGGCATCATTATTTTAAGAATGGGAAATTGATTGACGCCCATATTATGGGAATATTAAGAGAGGAATGGGATGCTGGACATTCAACTTGCTATCTCAATCATGTGCTTTATAACCCAAGTCGGCACTCTGTGGCTTATACACCGGATTCTTAAAGGATACGGACCCATTAATGAAATTCCTCTTTCACTTCGTAAAAAACCTAAAACTAGAAATAGAATCATTGCTAGAACAGATGAGCAAGAAGCCGAGCTCGAAAAGGAGCTCAATGCGCAGAACGGTTGGGATTGGTCTTAAGGCAGAAAGATTCTTCGCCCGGATTTGGGAGCTATCACCTGAAAGTGCTGATGCCTCATATAAGGGTAACGGTGTTCCAAGTAGAGATCACATTCAACTATCTTGTCCAAGTTGTCAATGCACCACCCGGAAAGCTCTTTCTCAGGATCATTTACATCGCATGCGCCTGCTTGCCTGTGGGCTGAATTGGGATTCGATGGGTTTATTCTCATCTGCATCTGCTCGGTTCTTACACCTGAGGTGATAATCATCGGTCTTCCGTAATATGCCCTAAGCATATTCATCGCTTTAAAGAGCTTCTCAAAATTTCCTTCTTGTTCCTTAGTAAGAATGATTCCTGTGGGGTTTAATTCTTTCTTCGTTATCATTTCACTAGATCAGATGGAACTCCAACCTGGCTTAACTTCTCTCTTTCGGCTCTCATCTTTCTCAACGCTCGTTTCTTTGCTGAGCTATTGGAAATATCTGGATTTGTAAGGTCATTTAAAAGCTCTTCTATGATAGCTAAAATTTCCTTTGGTAACCAAGGAAATAGTTTTGCCACATAAGGAAGACCTATTTTAATAGCCAAAGACACAAGTAAATTGATTAGCCATGCTGGTATCATTGCCCCACCGCCCTATCGTAGATAGCACCACATAGTTTTGGTGCAGCGAATTTTGCCATTACTTTCTCTGCTAAATTCCCCAATGTTCCACAGAGCAAAATAAAACCAGACCCAGAGGATGCAAAACTACAAGCTAAATACGCTCCCCAATAGGTTGCCTCTGGTACCAATCCATAATAATACTGCCCCTCAACACAATGGCGCAGATACTCATCTTTCCTATCCCCTAAGACCTGATCCATGGGAAATGTTTTGGGACGGAAGACTATTTTTGGGGTGAAATTGAAAATTTTAAGCGCTGTTAAATGCAAACGCTCGCACATAGGAAGACCTAAAAGCAGTTCAAGCATGTTGTATTTCTCAGTTAACCAAGGCCAGATTTCAGAATGATCGCCAATGTCTCTCGTGTCTTGACTGGCATTCGTATACCTAGCAAATTCCCATTTGTACTGATTGTCCCACTCTTGCACCATAACTGCCGCCTCTAATAAGTACCCTTCTTTTTGCAATTGGCTTGCAGCAAGTCTAATGGCGCCATCAATGGCTTTTTGAGAAATCTTATTTAGTCTACCTTGTAGTATTTCCTCTTCGGCACGTCCCGCCTCTTGCACGGCAGTAACAGCGCCCATAGATACACTTGTAAGGCAGAGCAGAAAGAATAGAACTTTCATTTTTTACCCCCTGTTTTTAGGCTACCAAAGCTTTAACTTTATTAACAACGCTTAAGACATGAACCACAGCATCGACACCATCGGATGCGACATCAACCACATCTTTAATTTTAGCCTCATTGACCTTATTCTCAAGTGCCAATTTACCTTTGAATTGATCAACTACTTCTTTTCGTTTCTCTGGCACAAGTAAAAGCGGTAATTCAGCTTTTAGGGCTACTGGATCAACAGCCAAAGCAGCCATTGCTTCGTCTGTTAGATTAAAGATAACTCCAATCCCCTTTTTGTTTTTTAGACCGCTTAGAACATTTAATCCTTCAGCGACAAGAGATGCATATTTTTTCAAGTTTTCCATTTTTACCTTCCCGTAAAATAAGTGACCGCAACGGTCACAGTGAATGTTAAAAATCCGACTAAAGAGCTAATAATAACACTTATCCATTTAGATGACGTATGCGTTGTGATCTTAAATTCCTGTAAGGAATCAATTTTAATAGTGATGTCATCTAACTCTTCCATGATCTCGTCAAATCGTCGCTCGGTCTCCCGAATGTGATGTTTTAAGAGATCATCCATTTTATTCACTCATTTTGTGAATCCTAAATTGTGCCGATGCTGCAGTAATATTATTAGTAGTATCAGTATGGGTTCTCACAATATCACCTGGTATAAGCCTAGCCATGGCACTCACACATAAAATCGCATCTGCGGGAGTATTCGCGTTGGACATGAGCCTATGTGCCGTAGTGATCCCAGTGATGTTACTTGTAAGTTGGTTTGAATTAACACTAATACCATGGGCTGCCGTATTGCCACTTCTACCATCGGAATAAGTGATTAGATAAAGTCCGGCTTCATTGATGGTGAGTGTCATTCCATCGGTTGCGGAATCAGCGTATGTGATCGCTGACCCAATCGTAGTTGAATTGCTCCATCTTCTAATGGCAGTATTAGTGGATCCATGACCATTTGGGGAATCCCCGATAACTTGACTTAGTTCTTGGGTATAATCTGAATTGCTATAAAGACTAATCTCACTAATGGCAGTAGCCCATGTTCCTGCTGTGGCTTGATTGCTCTTTAATCGACCGATCAATCTCATGCCAACATTACTTCTGGCTGTTGTTGAATAAATCACAGTTCGACTATCTGATGCTCCAGCGCCACCCTCAGCTGTTGTGCTCTGTCTCGTTCCCTCATCAATTCTGGTGGTGGTTGCAGCTAATTCAATAGTTCCAGCATTGTCTAGGGCATAAACATAAATAAACTCGTTGGTAGCACTGACATGACCCAGAGTAGATCCTGATGAAATCACTAAAGACGTTGCCGAAGTCGCGGATCTATATACTGGTGTTCCTGTCGCAGCAGTAGCACTTCTAAAGGCAACCTCAGCCACATTTGTTGCGCTTGGGTCGCTGCCATTTGCACCTTTAAGAGCAATGGTTAAAGCACTCGAACCAACTGAGGCGGTTAATGCAAGATTATTTATATGTCTAGAATCTCGGACCTCTTCAAAAGATAGACCTCCACTCCCATCAGTAAGAGTTCTAAATCTAGATGTTCCCCCACTCGTAGGTGTAGTAAGCGTATAACTCGAAGCGACTGTAGCTCCACGAATTTTTGTGGTTCTAGCTGCCGAATCGGCACTTCCCAGATAAAGATCTCTTAATCCTACGGTCGCCTCTCCAATATCATATGTAAATGTCGTATTGAGAGTAATTGACGAACTCAAATCCGCATTTATAACAAGGCTATCGGCAGTAGAAGACCCTAAAATGACATTGCCGTTGGCTGTAAAATCATTGATGGTCAAATCTTTTGAACCGTCACTAATACCATTTAAGACATCGGTGAAATTCTGATTGACCTGCGAGCCATCTGCGGTAGTCCCATTAGTAAATGTGTATGTTACGCTTGGTGCTGACATTATTTTTTCCTTCTATTCATTGGATTTTCCTCAGCCGGTTTAAAGCCAATAGAAACGGGCAATGCAACACGTCTTTGAAGTGCAGACGAGAATTTTTCACCAGAAATCATACCAGTCAAAAGTCTATATAATTGATCTTTTGAATAGGTCTCTAATGGTCCAACTAGACTGACCATGTTTTTAACAAAATTTGCCCAATTGGTTCCTCTTGGAGTATCGCTTCCACCCACTCTTTCAGGAATTGATTCTATAAAAGTAGTTATATCTTTAGCTTTCTGACTACCATTTTTCCCAAATAATATAAAAAGATGCTCTGGCTCTAGTTGCTTAACCATTCTAATAAACCCAGCCGCTGTGCCGCCTGACTTATCTTGTAACTCTGATAATCTGGCACGTCTCAAGGCATCAAATTCGGTCGGAAATTGCTCTTGAAATTTTTTTAATTGGTCCAAATTATTTAAATTGAAAAACTTATCACCTACTTTAAGTCTTTCCGTTTGCTCTATCTGTTTTGTAACAGCCTGGAATGGTTTCGTTGTTGGAACCTTAACTGGTAGGGCTTCTCCAACAGTTTGAGCAGCTCCCTTATAAATACTATCCGCCAATTCCACAGCTTTACCGGCTTGCATATCACCGACTTTAGCACCTGCATCACGTAAACCCTGCGCTCTATCTTGTGTAAGTGCTTCATAAATTTTACCAGCCACACCCTTAGCAACATCATCATCAGTATTGCGCATGAAAGCGCCAATACTTTCTCTTACCCTTTTCAAATCACTTATTGTTTGAATGCGTTCTAGAGCTGGCTTGAATTGATTTAAGACGTTCTCAATTGTTTTAGAATTAACATCCAATTGGGCAGCATCTTGCAGATCCACAATAACATTATTTGTCTTTAATATGGGAGCGGTTGCGGTTCCGTATTTTTTATATAATTCTTCGTAAATCTCTTTTGCTGGGGCAATCATATCATTTACTTTTTGGATTAATCGCTCTCTAACCGATGCCCCCACTTCAGCCTTCGACAATCCTATAGCCTCTTCAAACATAGATTCCGCAACGTCATTTAATTTCTCATTACGACTTTGCATGGCAGCTTTAGCGGCATTCGGTAACGGCTCATTTCTCATTGAGGATTCTAATTCCTGAATGAATTGACTTTTATATAATTGCCCTGGAGTTGGTTCTATTCCTAATCTCTTTCCAGCTTCGACAGTTTCCTTTGCCCCCTCTTTTAGCAACCCCTTTTTTGCTATCTCAGAGCCGACTTCACCTACTTTTTCTAATGGAGCACCAAAGGCCCCACCAATAATAGTGCCAGCCGCTATTCTTTCTAACGATCCCTCTGGTTTTTTAAATCCCGTTGGGACTTCAATGGCCTCCATTGCTCCAGTTGAGGCTAATCCAGCCAATCCACCCTTAATGGCTCCTCTCATATAAGCATTGGCTACGTTATAGGCTTTAGAAAGAACTTCGCCCCCCTTCATAGCCACACCGCCAATTTTGGTACCTATATTTATGGGGGATGGGATAAAAGCTCCACCAACTTGTGCGGCTATATCTGTTCCAGGCGCTGCCGCCTTCTCGGCTCGCCGCTGTTCCACGTCTTCTTTATAAGCACCGGCAAAATCCACTTGCGGACTGAAAGATTTTACAGAAGCTTTTAATGTGGAAATTACCGGCTCAGATAAACCTAATGTGTGTCCTTCTAGGGCGCTGCGCCCAACGAACAATGCTTTTTGATATGGATCTTCTAATGTTTTAGCTGCCCTTCCTACCTCGATGACGTAGCGCTTTTCATCATCGGAAAGCTTGTTAAACTGGTCTAAAGCATTATTGGAATTTTCATTTTCCGCCATAAAGCTCCAGGAATTCTTTTTCTAGATTTTTATTGCTGGATGATTTACTCACACCAGATTTAGCTTTTCTTAGCTTTACCGGCTCAGCGATTTCTCTATCTCGAATACCGATTTGTTTAGGCGTATACCCTCTTTCAACGGCTCTATCGGCAAAAACACTTAAGTTTTCATCTAATGCCTGTTTATAACCTTGTATGGATTGATGACTTTGATCTACTATTTCTTGAATCTGTTCTCCTGTTAATTTTTGGCTGCCTTTTCCAGTAAACCAGGCAAAAGATGATTGAATATATTCCGGCAATGATTGATCCTTACCTATGTCAGCAATACTTCTTACGTTCGGATTCCATAATTTTGCTGCATTAACTAATAATTTTTCAGAGGATTCACTTGAAGCCGCTGCCCTAGGAGCGGCCTGCAAAATATTTTTGTAGTTGATATCAGCCTGATTATAAGTCTCTGAGACCTGGCTAACATCTTTAGTGAGCGCATCAATATCTGCTCGTGATTTCTCAATATCACTTTTTAAAGCAATGTAAGCTTCTTGTTTCTCTCCTGATGGCAATAAAATGCTTCCTCTTCTGGATGCAAATTGTTTTGGCGCTTCAGCTTCGCTTGGTGGTAAAAGGGTCTCTTTATCATCGCCAGGAAGTAACATGCTTTCCTGATCTTGTGCTTTAATAGGGAATGCCTGTTCATTTCTTGCGGCCAGTTCACCTTCTGTAAATGTCCCACCAGCTTGTCTAGTGGCAACACCAAGCTTTTGCTCTTCCACTCCCTTTTCAGCCATATTTTTAGTAAATGAAGCGTAGCTTACTGGAATTTGAAAAACTTGATTCGCTATCTGTAACCCTTTAAGGATTTTATCCGCTGTGGATTCTTCTTTGTCTCTTTGCTCACTTCTAGGGCCTGGAACTTGAATAGGTGTAATAGGCATTTAGACTACCTTTCCGCCCAAAGATTGTTTAAAAGCTTGGGCCAAAATAGGAGCGTATTCGTTCTGTACTTGTTGTGGAGCTTGGGCCGTCGCTTGGAGAGCCTCTGCTAATTGTCTTGGTGTGTCTTGGACACTAGCTTGAGCCTCTTGACCAAATCTACGGCCCAAAGCTCCCCGTTCCTGTTGAGATTCAGGAACTGCCTGTTGGCTTATTCCACCCTGTTCTGGTTTATCTATTGCCCCACCAACGATACCACCGAGTGCAGAGCCGGTACCGGCAGCTCCTAAAACACCTGGAATTGCGGCAAGTGAAAGACCGCCCGTAAAAGGAGCTGCCACAAGAGCTCCGGCCGCACCTACGATGGCCCCAATAAGGCTCCCAAGACCACCACCTCCAGAACTTGATTCAGTCTGAGTTACTTT
>Ga0187893_10002681_pt1 | contig 38440 bp, 33 predicted proteins | sample MA1701074metaG_FD_139574 | JGI IMG/M metagenome (GOLD analysis project Ga0187893, IMG submission 139574) | White microbial mat communities from a basaltic lava cave in the Kipuka Kanohina Cave System on the Island of Hawaii, USA - MA170107-4 metaG ... | reverse complement strand
TGAGCTTCAGCACATGGTCAAGAATCGGCAGCAGGTGCTCGAAATTGTGGCCGTCGATCGGGCCGACGTACCGGAAGCCCAGTTCTTCGAACAGCAGCCCCGGCAGGATCAGGCCCTTCGCCAATTCCTCCGCGCGGTGCGCCATCTTCTGGACATCCTGCCCGATGTGCGGGATCGAGCTCAGGATATGCCGGGCCTCCTCTTTCATCTTGTTGTAGAACTCGCCGGTGAAGGTGCGGTTGAGGTAGGCCGAAATCGCGCCGACGTTCTTCGAGATGGACATCTGGTTGTCGTTCAGGACGACCAGAAAATCCCGCTTGGTGCCGCCCGCGTGGTGCATGCCTTCGAGCGTCATGCCGGCCGTCATCGCGCCGTCGCCGACCACACAGACCACTTTATGGTGCTCGCCCTTCTGATCGCGCGCCTCTGCCATGCCGTAGGCGGCCGACACGCCGGTGCCGGCATGACCGGCATTGAATGTGTCGTAGACGCTCTCCTCCCGCTTGCAAAACCCGCTCAGCCCGCCCGATTGCCGCAGCGTATGGAACTGCTCCCGGCGGCCGGTCAGCAGCTTGTGGGTATAGGCCTGGTTGCTGGTGTCCCACACGATCTTGTCCTTCGGCGCATCGAGCAGGTAATGCATCGCCACCGTCAGCTCGACAACGCCCAGGTTGGATGCCAGATGCCCGCCGACGTTGGACACGACGGAGACGATCTGCTCCCGGATCTCCTGGCACAGGGCCGAAAACTGCTCAGGCGGCATCCGCTTCAAGTCAGCGGGACTATTGATGGATTTCAGCAATGACATAACTGCGACTCCTTCGGTAACACGCTTCTCTGTTCAAGGTGAAAGCGGGAAGCGTAGGTGAAACGCTCTCGGCGAAGAAACCATTGGAGAATTTACCGCGTAGTTTCCCACAGAATTCTTTGATCTGTCAAGCGCTTGCGACCGCGCGGCTCCCTTAAAACGGATAATCCAACCCGGCGAAGACCGCTCCTCCCTCCTTACTGTAGCCATAGTCGATCCGGCCGACGGTGCCGGGACGGACGAGGCCGCGGAACCCGATCCCGGGCGTCGCCTCGTAATCCTTGAACTGCCGCTTCTTGAAGGTGTTGAACGTCTTGCCCATGTCGATGAACGGCGCGATCTCGAATTCGGCCATCACGTTGGCCACGCGCATCCGCGTCACGTGAATGCGCTGCTCGATATTGAGCGACACCAGGTGATCGTCGATAAACCGGTCCACGCCATAGCCGCGCAGATTGTTCTGGCCGCCCAGGGAACTGCGCTCGTAGAAAGGCACCTCGAAGCCGTGGGTCGTTTGCAGGTTGCCCCTGACCACCAGGATCATCTGCTTCGACTCGCTCGGAAATAACTTTTTAATTTCGAGTTCCGTCCGGCTGTAGACCGGATTGTCGCCGTTGCGGAAGTTCTGATTCAGCTCGACATAGGCGGTGATCTGGGTGCCGACGGTCGGGGAGATCAGGTTGTCGCGCGTGTCGTAATGGAACGTGACACGATGCCCCAGGATGGCCGCGCCCAGCATGCCATTGACGCTGCGGAGATCCGTCTCCATCGTATAGGGCAATGCCTTCGCCCCTCCGCGCTGGATGCGGACTTCCCGATAACGCTGGCCGACCGCGACCTGCGTCACTTCGTTGAGATACGCGCCGAGTTTCCAATTCGCGCGGACTTCGCGCGCCGTGTAGTTGGTTTCATCCTGCTCCTTGGCCTGCTGGCTGATTCCGAAAAACCTCGACGTGGCATTCTTGAAAAACGAGGCACCGATGTTGAAGGCGTACCGGCCGTCGGCCAGCGCCGGATCCATGTAGCTGAAGACCAGCTTGCGTTCGATCTGCTCGGTGAACGACGCCTGGAACCGTGTCTGGCGTCCACCAGGATCGTACTTGAACAGATTGTACGTGCCGCGCACGCCGACGATGGAGTTGCGGATCAGCATCGGCGCATGGATGTATTTCAGCTCGCCGTCCTGGTCGGTCACCAGAATCGGGACGATCAGGCCGGCATCGTTGCCGTCGTTGCGGGTCGCGGAGGCGCTTGGAATGGGGAAATAGGTCGTGTCCGCAGCCGCGCGATCCGCGAAGACCCCGGCTGTCAGGAGCAGGACAGCCGGGAGCAGGGCGACGCGAAGCGCGGCCAGTGTCATGGCGGAGCGGGACCGGGCGGCGCTACTCCTTCTCGGACGCGGTTTTGATCTTGACGAACTGATCGGATTTCTCCCGCAGTTGCTTGACGAGATCGTCGTAGCCGGACGTCCGGATGATCTTGGCGAACTGGCCCCGGTAATTGCTCACCAAGCTCACCCCGTCCACGACCACGTCATAGACCCGCCAGTCCCCGCCTTTATTGAGCAGGCGGTAATCCAGCGGGATCTCGGCCTTCCCGGATATTGCCCTGGTCCGCACCTCGGCGTAGTCGCCTTCCAACCGCTCGTTGAGGTAATGCACCTGCTCGCCCGAGTACCCCTCGACCTTGTCGGCATAGGAATTGGTCAGGAGCTTCATGAACAGATTGACGAACTCCGTCCGTTCCTTCTCATCCAGTTTCTGCCACTGCGCCGCCAGCGTCCGCTTGGCCATCTCCTCGTAGTTGAACCGGTCGCCCACGACTTTCTCCAGTATCTTGCGGCGCTCCTGGGCCCGCTCCGGCTTCTTCAGGCCCTGGTCGGACAAAATGCGGATCACCTCGTTGATTGTGCCTTTCATGGCTTCCGTGGCGGGCCCGCCCGCCAGAGCCGGCGTCGCGCTCCACACCGTTCCCAGCAGCACGGCCGCACCCACTCCCACCGACAGCCCGACAGACCGCATGTACCGACAGCTCGTGGTCACCGATGACATAGTCGCTCCCGTTGTTTCCTGGCGCCCGCCCAATGCGGGACGCGCGTCACTTCACCTTGCCGTGCACGTACTGACTGACCAATTCCTCCAGGTCCAGACCGGATTCCGTGTCGCGGATCTTGCTGCCCGGCTTGAGTTCTGCCCCGCCGCCGCCCGGCGACAGCGACACGAATTTTTCACCGATGATGCCGCGCGTCTTCACCGAGGCGATGGTATCGTCGTACAGCTTGATGCCGTCGTTGATGGCGAAGGTCGCCACGGCGCGATCGGTATTCAACCGGATCGACTTCACCCGTCCGACCTCTACCCCGGCGATTTCGATCGTCGCCCCAGGGCGCAACCCCGACACGGTGTCGAACTCGGCGTCGACCTGGTAACGTTGCCCGCCGATCACCTCCAGCTTGCCGAGCTTGATCGAGAGATAACCGAGGCAGACAAGCCCGAGCAGCACGAACAGGCCCACAACCAGTTCCAGCTTGGTTTTTTCCATATCCATCGCGACACTCCGTCCGGTTAATGTTTAAGCGAGACCGTTCCACCGACCGTGATGAACTCGCGCACCACCGGGTCGGTGATCCGCTGAAAATCCGCGGAAGGCGCCATCGCGGCGATCCGGCCCTCCTCCAGCATCGCCACCCAGTCCGAAATGGAGAAAATCTCCGGAATCTCGTGGCTCACCATCACCGCGGTGAACCCGAACGTCCGGTGCATGTCCAGAATCAATTGATGAATCGTGTTCGACATGAGCGGATCCAGTCCGGTCGTCGGTTCGTCGAACAGAATGATCTCCGGCTCCATTACCAGCGCCCGGGCCAGCCCGGCCCGCTTCTTCATGCCCCCGCTCAGCTCGGCCGGAAACTTGTGCCCCATGCCGGCCAGTCCCACCCGTTCCAGTTTTTCATCGACGCGGCCCTTCACGTCCGGTTCGGGCAGGCGCAGTTTCTCCCGCAGGGGGAACGCCACGTTGTCGAACACCGTCAGCGAATCGAACAGCGCGGCACCCTGAAACAGCATCGCGAACTGCTTGCGCACGTCGTTCAGCGCCTTCCCGCGCATCCGCGAGATCTCGACGTCGTTCACCCAGACCTCGCCGCGGTCCGGCTGCAGCAGGCCGATCATGTGCTTGAGCAACACGCTCTTGCCTTCCCCGCTGCGGCCGATGATCGTCGTCAGTTTGCCCCTGGGAATTTCGAGCGTGGCCCCCCGCAATACGTGTTGAGGACCGAACGACTTCTGGACGTTGACGAGCTTGATCATGCTTTCGCCAAGTACGAGGCTATAGGCGATGGGCGATAGGCAGGACGATAATCTTTCCGACCCATAGCCCATGGCCCATAGCCAATCGCCTTCCTATAAGAGCACCGACGTCAGGAAATAATCCCAGACCAGGATCATCACGGACGAGAGCACCACCGCTTCCGTCGTCGCCATCCCCAGCCCTTCCGCGCTCATGTTCGTGTAATAGCCCTTGTAGCAGCAGACCCAGCTGATGATCAGCCCGAAGCTGATCGATTTCCAGATGCCGCCGTAGACGTCCTTCCATTCCACGGCGGTCTCCACCGAATTCCAGTAGACGCCCGCGTTCACGCCGAGCAGGTCCACGCCGACCACGTACCCGCCGTAGATGCCCACGACGTCGAAGAGCGCCACCAGCAACGGCACGCCGATCAGGCTGGCCACCACCTTGGGCGCGACCAGGTACTGCAACGGATTGACCGCCATCGTGTCCAGCGCGTCGATCTGCTCGGTGATCCGCATGATGCCGATCTCGGCCGTCATCGCCGAGCCGGCGCGCGCCGTCACCATCAAGGACGCCAGCACCGGACCCAATTCACGGATGATGCTCAGCGCCACCGCCGCGCCCAGCGCCGCATCCGACCCGTATTTCCTGAGCGTGTAATAGCCCTGCAGTCCCAGCACCATGCCGGTGAACCCGGCGGTCAGCACGATGACAAAGGTGGATTTGAATCCGATGAAATGGAGCTGCTTGACCGCTTGGAAAAACCGGAAGGGCGGCCGCGCCAGCCAGCCGAACGTGGAGAGCAGAAAGAGGAGCATTCGCCCCATCTCCTGGACGATCTCAAGCGTCACGCCGCCGACTCGTTGAATCACTGCCGTCATCGTTTTACCTCGCCACATCCTGGGGCAGTTGATCCACAAAGCGCTCGAAAAACCGGCTCATCCGATCGGTGGCGGTCCGCATCTGCACGCGCAGGCGGAGAAAGCCGGCCGCGCAGGAGGGCGCCGCCACGCAGGCGGCCAGCCCCTTCAACCAATCGGCGGGCTTCATGAACAGATTGAGATCCACCGGAAGACTCTCGTCCACCAGATCGGACACGCTGCGGACGATCGCGAACGGGACGTTCGCCCCGGCCGCCGCCTCCGCGAGTGCGGCGCTCTCCATGTCCAATCCGATCGCGCCCGTCATCCTTGCCATAGCCTGTTTTTCCGCCTGATGCCACAAAATACGAGGAGCCGTCACGAACGATCCGGTCTTTACCGGTAGCCCGGCCTGTTCCGCCGCCCGCACCACCGCGGCCACGATGGCAGGCGCGCAGACCCGTTTGACATGCTCGGCTGCCTCGTGGTCGTCCGCCTCCATCCTGACATCGGTCCCGACCAGGAGATCGCCGACCTGCGCAGGCGCCAGCGCGCCGGCCAGACCGGCCGACAGGATCAGATCCAACGGATGTTCGCGCAACAGATCGCGGCATGCCGCCGCCGCCTTCTCGATTCCCACGCCGGTCTGCGCCACAACCACTTCCCAGTGTCCGCGCCGGCCGACGAAGCAGCGGGCAGCCCCATGCCGTTGCGCCCGACCGTCGGCGAAAATCCTCCGCACCGCGGCATATTCCCACCGGGTCGCCGTGAAAATCCCGATCCGCTTCATGCGGGCCGGCGCCAGGCCGGACGACTCGCAGCGCCCCTCCCGGCCAGAGAGTGCATGTTCAACGCCTGCTGCATGCTGGGTACGGATGCCGAAGAGCTAGAGCGCGGGCCGGAACGTATCCGCCGTGCGAACGGCCTGGCGCAGTTCATCCGCCCGCATCTGCCCGCGCGCCCTGACGTTGCGATACATCGCGAGCGCCCAGAGCGGGAAGTACTGGCAATACCAGTGGTAGCGAAGATAAAACACGCGCGGGAAGCCGGTGCCCGTATGCCGCGCTTCCTTCCACGAGCCGTCGGCGCGCTGATGGCGCAGCAGATAATTGACCCCGCGCACCACGCTGAGGGAATCCGAGACGCCGGCCGCCAGCAGCGACATGAGCGCCCAGGCCGTCTGGGACGGCGTGCTCTCACCGCGGCCGGCCATCGCCTGGTCGGCGTAGGACAGGCAGGACTCGCCCCACCCCCCGTCGGGATTCTGTTTCGCTTCCAGCCACTGCACGGCATGGCGCACGTAAGGCGCCGCCATATCCTCCCCGATCGACCGCAAGCCGACCATGACCGACCAGGTGCCGTAGATATAATTGACGCCCCAGCGGCCATACCAGCTGCCGTCCGCCTCCTGCTTCTGCTTGATGAAGGCGATGGCCCGCTTTGCCGCCGGATGCGTGCAGTCGTAGCCCAGGGCGCCCAGCATTTCTAGGCAGCGGCCGGCCAGATCCTCCGTCGGCGGGTCCAGTAGCGCGCGGTGATCGGCAAAGGGGATGAGATTGAACACCATGTGGTTGTTGTCCACGTCATAGGCGCCCCAGCCGCCGTCCGAACTCTGCATGTCCATCACCCATCGGTAGCCGCGCCGGATGGATTCCTTCTGCGCCTCGCGGTCCGGCATGCGCAGCTTCGCCAGCGCCATGATCACCACCGCCGAGTCGTCCACGTCAGGGTACCGCTCGTTCTCGAACTGGAAATACCAGCCGCCCGGCTCGGTCTTCTCCGTCGCCGAGGATTCTATCCAATCGCCGACCGTCGTGGTCTGTTTCGAGATCAGCCACTGCCCCGCCTTCACCAGGGACGGATGGTTTTGCGGCAACCCCGTTTCGATCAAGGCATTGATGGACAGCGATGTGTCCCAGACTGGCGAGAAGCAGGGCTGCAGATGCAGCGTCTCGACCTTGGCCTGTCCCTCGCGGACCGTCTCGTACACTTCCAGGTCCCCGATTTCCTTCAGCGCCTTCGCGAGCAGCGGATGGTCCGCGCTGTAGCCCAGGCAGTGCAGCGCGACGGCGGAATTGGCCATGGCCGGATAGATCGCCCCGAGCCCGCCGCCGCCCCGCATGTGGTCCAGCATCCAGACGATCGCCTTCTGGACGGCCGTCTCCCGGAAGGCCTGGTAGGGCATGCGTTCGTAGAGCTTGAGCAGTCGGTCAAGCGTGATGAAGAAATTCTTCCAGGTAAACCAGGCCGCGTCCTTCTTGAAGGGCGGCACGTCGTCATAGTCCATCAGCTCGCGCGGCACCACGAAGAGTTCCGCGATCCCCTCCTCCTCGGAAATCCGGCAGACCGGGCGGTGCGCGAAGACGACCAGCAGCGGAATCAGCACGGCGCGGGTCCAGTAGGAGACTTCGTAGATGCTGAAATAGAAGCGCTTGGGCAGCAGCATGATTTCCGGCGGCATGCTGGGCAGGCCGTACCAGTCGTACTGATCGAACAGCGCCAGCGTGATCTTGGTAAACACGTTCGCCTGCGCGACGCCGCCCTTGGCGTGAATGCACTCGCGCGCCTGGCGCATGACGGGCTCGTCGGGGGAAATGCCCGACAGCTTCAGCGCGAAGTAGGCCTTGACCGAGGCGCTGATCTCGGAGGGACCGCCCGAGTAGATCGGCCAGCCGCCGTCCGGCAATTGCGCGGCCTTGAGATAGCGGACGGCCTTGCGCTCGCGCTCCGGATCCACCACGTTCAGGAACCGGCGGAGCATGAGATATTCCGACGTCAGCGTCGTGTCCGCTTCCAGTTCGGCGACCCAGAACCCCTCCACCGGATGCTGGCGGTCCAGCATCCATCGCTGGCTGAGACGAATCGCCTCGTCCACCGACTCGTGCGAGGCCGCATGGGTCAGCCGGCGCACCGGCGCATCGACCGGCACGGGATGCGGATTGTGGGAGACCAGGCGGAGCACGGCCTGAGGCGCATAGGCCTCGACCTTTTCCCGGACCTTGTCGGGAACCGATGCGAAGAAACGATCAGATAAGCGAGCGAGTAACCGCTTCCACGGCTGCATATTGTCCTTGGAAAACCTGGGGCGAGGGGGTGGGCACTCGCCTGTTTCTGGCAGGAGGCACAAGCCAGCCAGGAGTCATGTCATCTCGAGTAGGTTTTATAGCAAAGGGATTCCTTACAGTCAAGGAAAGGAATGCCCGAACCTATTGAACTTTGAAAGGTTTCGGCAGATTTACACGGGTTGGAGGTCTGCGAGTCGGACAGAGATGGTTTTCGAGACTCCTGGTTCCTCCATCGTCACGCCGAACAGCGAGTCGGCCACTGCCATCGTCCGCTTGTTGTGCGTGATGACCAGAAACTGGGCATCGGTCGACAGCTCACGCAGGACTGTCGTGAACCGGCCGATGTTTTCCTCGTCCAGCGGAGCATCGATTTCGTCCAGGATACAGAAGGGCGTGGGCCGGATCAGGAAGCTGGCGAAGATCAGCGCCATGGCCGTCAGCGTCTTCTCGCCGCCGGACAGCATCGTGATTCCCTTGAGCCGCTTGCCCGGCGGCTGCGCCACGATGTCCACGCCGGGCTCCTCGTCCTTCTGCTTGCCGGTTTCCGGGTCTATTTCGGGCTCGACCAGGATCAGTTCGGCCCGCCCGCCGGGGAACAGCCGCCCGAAGACTTCGCCGAATTTCTGCTGCAAATCGTTGAACGTTTCTTCGAACATCTGCTTCGTGGTGCGGTTGATCTTCGTGATGATCTCCCGCAACGACTGGACGGACTGGGACAGATCCGCCTCCTGCGTCGTCAGAAACTTGTAGCGCTCCTCGTGTTCGCGATGCTCCTCGATCGAGGCCAGGTTGATCGGCCCCATGCGCTCGAGCCGGCCCCGGATCTTCTGCAGCTCCTCGCGCAACGACGCCGTCGCCGCCTCCAATTCTTCACGCGTGGCCGACGCGGCTTCCTCCGGTTCGCGCAGCAGTGCCTCCTCGACCGCGAGCTGATAGGTTCCGGTCAGCGTCCCCTCGACCGTCCCGAGATGCGTCCGGATCTCGGCCCGGCGGACCTCGATCCCCGTCCGCCATTCGCGGCTCATCGCCAGCGCCTGCCGGGACGCCTCGAGGCTCTGCTCGACCTGGCGGACCAGTTGCATGTCCTGCGCGTGGACTTCCTGCGCTTTGATCAATTCCTGCCGCAGGTCCGCCACCCGCTTGTTCAGTTCCTGGCACAGGGTGTCCTGGCGGGCGCGCCCGGCCTGGCTCTGCGCGATCGAGGCCTCGAGCGTTTCGATCTGGCCCTTCAACGCCTGCGCCTGCGCCCCGCCTTCTTCCTGTCCCTTGAGCAACCGGGCGACATCGGCGCGGCCATGCTCGCAGCGGCCTTTCACGGTTTCCACCGCCACTCGCGATTCCGTGAGCTGGTGTTGAACCGCCAGGTGCTCCTCTTCCATCTGCCGGAGCGCCTCGTCGAGTTCCGCCAGGCCGGCTTCCCGCGCTTCCCGTTCTTCCAGCAGCGCGGCAATCCGCTGCTGCTCGGCATCGCGCACCTGTTCCTCCAGTTGCCGCAGCGTGGCGGCCAGCTGTTCCCGCTCGGCCGCGAGCGGCGCGCAGGCGCGTTTCAGCGTCTCGATCGCGCCGGCCAATTCCACCTGCTGTTTTTCAAGGTCGTGAATTTCACGGTGGCGCTGCAGGAGCCCCCCGGTCGTTCCGCCGGTCATCACGCCGGCCGCGTCCAGCACGTCGCCGTCCAGCGTCACGAAGGCGGGACCCTCCGGCGCCGTCCAGGTTCCATTCTCCCAGAGCCGCACCGCCTGATCGAGCGACTCGACCACGACGATGCCGTTGAACAGCGTCGCGCAGACCTCGCGCGAATGATCGGCTGCCTTCACCAGTTCGGCCGCCAGCCCCAGCACGCCCGGCTGATTCTTGAGGCCGGCCCACCATCCGGGCACACGCACGCTCTTCGACCAGCGGGGATTCGCCGGCACAAACGTGCCGCGCCCGAGCCCCTTCTGCTTCAGAAATTCGATGGCCTGCCGCGCATCGGCGGGCTTGTCCACCATCCAGGCGCGCAGCCGCTCGCCCAGCGCCGCCTCCATGGCCCGCTCGAACCGCTCCGGCACGTCCAGCCATTCCGCGACGGCCTCGTTCACGCCCGCGCAGGACTTGCGCAGCGACACCACGCTGTCGTCGCCCTCGCGGCCATAGCCCATTTCCTCGCGCACGACGCTGCTCAGCGCATGGGCCCGGGACTCGACAGACGCCAGCAGCCCCTGCTGCCGGCTCACCTGCTGTTCGGCGTCCCGAATCTGCTCGTCGATCTGCTGTCCGCGCCTGATGGACGCGTCCCGCTCCTGCTGCGCCTGCGCGATCCGCTGCTCCGCCTGCTTCCGGTGCGCGAGACACTGTTCCAGCTTGGAGGGGGCCGCGGCTGTCAGCGTGCCCGGCGCGAGCGATTCCATTGTCGTGGGTGCCGCGCCGCTGCCCGAGGACAGCGAGAGCGCCAGCAGATTCCTGCGCGACCGCTCGGCCTGCTCCAGCGTGGCGGCGCGCCGGCCGGCGATCGCCTTCGCCTTCTGTTCCTGTTCGGCCAGCCCCGCAGCGCCCGCAGCCATCTCGGCCTCCGCCCGGGCCAGCTGCCCGCGACGCGCGGCGATTTCAGCCACCGCCCGCTCCCGCTCAGCCTCCATGCGGATCAGGTGTTCGCTGGCCTGCGTTCGTTGCTGCCCGAACAGCTCGACACGGCTCCGCTCCACTTCGCTCGTCCGCAGCGCCTGGGCCTGCTGCTGTTCCAGGCGGCCGACTTCGTCGCGGCGGCGCATGAGGGCGTCGTCGCCGTCCAGCATGCGGGCGCGAATCTCCTCCATCTGAGTGACGAACCGGGCCTGCTCGGCAGCCTGGGCGGACTCCCGCTCGTCCAGCACGGCCAGTTCGGCTTCGACGACGCGCTGCTGGCCCCGGAGCGCCCGGTGCTCCCGCACCAGCAGACGGATCTCCAGCGCCCGCGCGTCGTCCACCAGCACCTGATAATTTTTAGCCTGCTTCGCCTGCCGCTCCAGCGCGTTCAACCGCTGTTTGACCTCCGCAATGATGTCCCGGACGCGGCTGAGATTCTGGGTCGTGGTGTCCATCTTGCGCAGCGCCTCGGCCTTTTGTTTTTTATAGCGAACGATGCCGGCCGTCTCCTCGATCAGCTCGCGGCGCTGCAACGGCGAGGCGTTGAGGATCTCCTCGATCCGGCCCTGCTCGATCACCGTGTGCCCCTTGGTGCCGGCGATCGTGTCCATCAGCAGGCTGCGAATATCCTTCAAGCGGCAGGCCACCTTGTTGATCAGGTATTCGCTGTCGCCGTTCCGATAGAGCCGGCGCGTGACCATCACCTCGTGATAATCACCGAACTCCGGCGGCAGCAGCGGCGGCTCCCCGGGCTTGGGCTCGGACAGCCCGCTCATGATCAACGACACCTCCGCCATGCCGAGCGGCTTGCGCGCTTCGGTGCCGTTGAAAATCACGTCCTCCATCTTCTCGCAACGCAGGGCGGATTTCGGGCTCTGCTCGCCGAGCACCCAGAGGATGGCATCCACGATGTTGCTTTTGCCGGTCCCGTTCGGGCCGACGATGGCGGTGACGCCGGTGGGAAAACCGATTTTGTCTTCAGCGAAGGATTTGAACCCGGTCAGTTCCAAGGACTTGAGATACATTCGTCCCTTTCCTGGGCGTGTGGCTGGAATGGCTTGGAATTTCGGCTTTTCTAGCACAGCTCACGGCGAAAATCAAAGGGAAAATACAGGATACGGTATGCTATCTAAGAACAGACCACAATGTATGGGTAAGACCTGCGAGGACCTGGCATGTGCGTTTCTTTACGGACGTTCAAAAAGATCGCCTTCGCACCCGCCCACCCCGCACGTCGTCACACCCACCCTCCCCACGCCTGCAAGGCAGGCGCTTCTCCACGGTGACGCGTGCTCTTCCCGTGGCAGGCCGCAGCGGCGAGGGGAGGATGGCATCATACCAAACTTCGTTTGAGCCGTTCGCCCTTCAGTTTGTTCTTGGCGAACGGATAAAACCATCTAGTAATTTAGTAACTCTGAAGCAGTTTTGACGTTGAGGTTCCGAGCGATGCGAGAACGCCGCTGGCGGACTTTTTCAACGTCCGGTTAGCGAGAGGCGGCGGCCGAGCGTGAAAGCGGCTGAATACTGACCAGTTCCTTGGGGAGAGAAAACTCGACGTCCTCTTCGATGACCATCAATTCTTCGACTTCGCTGGCGCCGTGGCTCTTGAGATAGTCCACGACCTCGGTCACCAGCACCTCCGGAGCCGAGGCGCCGGCCGAGATGCCGACCGCCTTGGCGCCCTTGATCCAGGCCGGATTGATGTCCGACGACGAGTCGATCAGGTAGGACTGAATCCCGCAATGCTCGCCCAGTTCGCGCAGCCGGTTGGAATTGGAGCTGTTCGGCGAGCCGATGACGAGAATCACATCCACCAGCTTCGACAGGGCCTTGACCGCGTTCTGGCGGTTCTGCGTCGCATAGCAGATGTCTTCCTGGTGCGGCCCCTTGATCTTGGGGAACCGGCGGTGGAGCGCCTCGACGATGTCCCGGCACTCATCCACGCTCAGCGTGGTCTGCGTCACATAGGAGAGGTGGTGCGTGTTCTCCACGTGGAGCTTCTCGACGTCGCTCACGGACGACACGAGATGGAACTTGTCCGGCACCTGCCCCAGCGTCCCGATGACCTCCGGGTGGCCCGCGTGGCCGATCAGGATCAATTCATAGCCCTGGGTGTAATCCCGGTTGACTTCGTTATGGACCTTGATCACCAGCGGACAGGTTGCGTCGATGGTCTTGAGCCCCCGGCGATTCGCCTCCGCCCACACGTCCTTGGCCACCCCGTGCGCGCTGAAGATCACGATGGAGCCGTCCGGCACTTCGGTGAGCTCTTCCACGAAGACCGCGCCCTTGTCACGGAGGCTGTTCACCACGTGGCGGCTGTGCACGATCTCGTGCCGCACGTAGATCGGCGCCCCGTAGGCTTTGAGCGACAGTTCGACGATCTCGATCGCTCGATCGACCCCGGCGCAGAACCCTCTCGGACTGGCCAGATAGATTTTCATGAGGGCTTCACCTTACGGCACAGTGGGCCGTTCCGTCAACTGATTTAGCCCGGCAGCTTGAGTATCCGGGTCAGCAGCCAATCTTGAACGCGATCGGGCAGCCAGGCCGCCAGCACCGCGCGGATCCTGGCATCGCGGCCGACCAGATAGCGCGTCTTTGGCCGGGAGGAATACAGGGCATGCACGACGGCGTCGGCCACCACCAACGCCGGGATGGCCCGCTGCGCCGCCTGCGCCACGGCCTCGCGCACGCGGGCGACGGCCTCTCCGTAGTGGGCCTTCGCCTCCGGACTGGCGGCCGCCTCCATCCGATCCGCGGCATGCCCGGCCTTGTCCCAGATGCGGGACTCGATCGCCCCCGGCTCGACGATGGACACGTGGATGCCCCAGGGCCGCAGTTCCATCCGCATGGCATCCGTCAGCGCCTCCAACGCAAATTTGGATGCCGAATAGGGTCCCATGAAGGGCATGGCGGCCCGCCCGGCGATGGAGCCCATGTTCACGATGCGCCCGCGGCCCTGCCGCAGCAGCGGGAGCAACGCCTGCGTCACCGCCACCAACCCGATGACATTCACCTCGAATTGTTTTCTCAGGTCCCCCAGCGGCACCACTTCCAGCGGGCCGCCGACGGCGATGCCCGCATTGTTGACCAGCCCCGTCAGGCCGGCCGAACCGACCGCGGCCTTGACTGTCTCCGCCGCCCGGTCGATGGACGCGAGGTCCGCCACATCCAAGAGAACAGGCGTCAGCCGCCCGGAGGCCTTCGCCTTCAGGGCCTCGCCGTCGGCCTGATTGCGCACGCCGGCGAAGACCCGGTAGCCCAGGGCATCGAGATGGAGCGCGCAGGCCTCGCCGATCCCGCTCGAGGCCCCGGTGACAACCACGCTGTTCAGTTGGGAAGACGGCTGCATTCCTGCTCTGTCGTGTTCACGCACGCACCTGGATCGGCGCCGAGATTATCACGGGCGCGACTGCAAGAATAGCCCGGTTGCTCCCTACCCCTTCCCTTGACACTTTACGTCCGTACCTTTACGCTCAGGACAGGATGGCGCCTGCCTCCAGCAAGAAAATCTTAGTCGTCGAAGACGAGCGTGACATTCTCCAGCTCGTCAAACTCTATTTCGAAAAAGAAGGCTACCGTGTCAGCACCGCCGGCACCGGCCCGGACGGGTTGAAAGCCGTCAGGTCCGAGCACCCCGACCTGCTCGTGCTCGATCTGATGCTCCCCGACATGGACGGCCTGGAAGTCTGCAAGCGACTCCGGGCCGATCAACAGACCGCGACCCTCCCCATCATCATGCTGACCGCCAAGGCGGAGGAATCGGACACGATCATCGGCCTCGAACTGGGCGCCGACGACTATGTGACGAAGCCCTTCAGCCCCAAGGCGCTCGTGGCCCGCGTCAAGGCGCTCCTGCGCCGGGTCGAGCGTTCCAAAGAAGAGGCCCCGTCCCGCTCCACCTACGGCGCGCTCGCGCTCGATCGCGACCGCCACGAGGTCACGGCCAACGGCAAGGACGTGACGCTGACGGCCAAGGAGTTCGGCCTGCTGGAATATCTGCTCCAGCATCCCGGCCGCGTGCTGACCCGCGACGTCCTGCTCAATGCCGTGTGGGGCTACGAATACTATGGCACCACGCGCACGATCGACGTGCACGTCCGCCGGTTGAAACAGAAGATCCCGCTGCTCAACGACGCGATTGTCTCGATCAAATCCCTGGGCTACAAACTCAAGGAACGTGACGGGTGAAGACCGCGCCGCGAGAAAGGCGGGACGGGCGAGAAAAGCAGGACGTGCAAACTTGCCTTTCGCGCAAGTCGCGCTCGTCGCGCGAATCTCGCAAATTCCCATGACCAATCTCTCCATCCGCTGGAAAGTCGCCCTCGGCACGCTGCTGGCCATCACGCTGGGGCTCGCGGCTGCCGGCTGGCTGGCATTCCGTTCGATCGAACAGCTCGAGCTGGCCCACGCGAAGGAAAAACTGGCCGCCCGGACCGGCCTCGCGACGCTCGCGCTCCAGCCGCTGCTGACCAATCCCGGCACGCCGCCTCTGCGCCTGCAGACCATGGCGCACGAAGTGAGCCGCCACGCCAGTGCCCGCATCACCGTGATCGATCAACAGGGCAGAGTCCTCGCCGACAGCGACGTCCCCGATGACGCCGTGTCCAAGATAGAGAACCACGGCTCGCGCCCTGAGGTGGCCGGCGCCCTGGCCACCGGCCAGGGGACCGATCTGAGACGAAGCGAGACGACCGGCCAGCGGCTCTTCTACCTGGCGCAGCGTGTCACGTTTCCGGGCAGCCAGGCCGTGCACATCATCCGCCTGGCCATGCCGCTGACGACGCTGGAGACCAGGATTCGCGAGTTTGAACGCGCGCTGGCCATCGCGTTCGGCGTGGCCTTCGTCGTCTCCGTCACGCTGAGCCTGCTCATCGCCCGCGGGTTGACGCGTCCGCTGTCGGAGATTGCGATCGTCGCCCGCCAGCTGGCCGGCGGCGCATTGCGGCAACGGATCCAGACCGGCTCGACCGACGAAGTCGGCGTGCTCGCCGCCACCTTGAACCAGATGGCGGACCAGATGGACCGGGACATCACCGCCCTGCGCCGGCTCGAGCAGGTCCGGAAGGATTTCGTCGCCAACGTGTCGCACGAGCTGCGCACGCCCCTGACCTCGATCAAGGGCTATGTCGAGGCGCTGTTGGACGGCGCCAAGGACAATCCCGAGGAAGCGACGCGCTTTCTCCAGATCATCCTCAAGCAGAGCGACCGGCTCAATCTCATCCTGGAAGACCTGCTGCAGTTGTCTCAAATCGAGTCCGGGCTGGTGCGCTTCAAGCGCGAGCCTGTCCAACTCGGCTCGCTGGTCGAACGCACGCTGCCCCTGATCAAGCCATTGGCGGACAAGAAACGGCAGTCGCTCACCGTGGCCGTTCCGCCCGACCTGCCGCCTGTCTCCGGCGACGAGGACCGGCTGGTACAGGTGCTCACCAACCTGCTGGATAACGCCATCAAGTACACGCCGGAGGGAGGCTGGATCGAAATCGCCGCACAGCCTGCCGGTGATCCGGCGCAGGTGGAACTGAGCATCACCGACACGGGCATCGGCATCCCGGAAGCGGACCGGCCTCGGGTCTTCGAGCGGTTCTACCGGGTGGACAAGGCGCGCTCGCGCGAGATGGGTGGAACGGGCCTGGGCCTGTCGATCGTGAAACACATTGTGGAAGGGCACGCCGGCAGGATCCGGGTGGAAGGCAACCAGCCCACGGGCAGCCGCTTCGTGCTCCGCCTGCCCGTCGCAAGCGGTTCGCCGGAACCGGCTCAGACCAGTCTCGAGATCACCGCATAGATTGCTATCGCCGCCAGTGCCGCGCCCGGCAGCGTGAAGACCCAGGCATAGACAATCTTCGCCGTCACGCCCCACCGCACCGCGGATAACCGCTTGATCGCCCCCACACCCATCACCGACGACGTGATCGTATGCGTCGTGCTGACCGGCAGGCCGATGTGCGCCGTGGCCAGCAGCACGGCCGCCGCGCCGGTTTCGGCCGCAAACCCGTGCACCGGCTCCAGCTTGACGATGCGCGTGCCCAGCGTGCGGACGATCCGCCACCCGCCCGACGCCGTGCCGAGCCCCATGGCGGCGGCGCACGAGACGACGACCCACGTCGGCACCTCCCCGCTCGTGAGCTGCCCGGCCGACAAGAGCGCCAGCGTAATGATGCCCATGGCCTTTTGCGCGTCGTTGGCCCCGTGGCTGAAGGCCATGAAGCTGGCCGACACCAGTTGCAGACGGCTGAACAGGCGCGTCGCCACGCTGCGCTGCGCGCGGAAGAACAGCCACGTGATGGCGACCATCAGCGCCAGGCCGACCGCGAAGCCGCAGAGGGGCGAGATGATCATGGCCTCCAGCACCGAACGCAGGCCCGAGAACTTCACCGTCTCCCAGCCGCCGTGCACGGTCGACGCCCCGACCAGCCCGCCGATGAGCGCGTGCGACGAACTCGTCGGCAATCCGAGCAGCAGCGTGCAGAGGTTCCAGATAATGGCCCCGGCCAGCGCCGACGCCACCACCGCCTGCGTCACCGTGGACGGATCGACGATCCCCTGGCCGATCATTTTCGCCACGGCCGTGGACATGAACGCGCCGGCCACGTTCAGCACGCCGGCCAGCAGCACGGCCGTCATCGGGCTCAAGACCCTCGTCGAGACGACCGTGGCGATCGCATTGGCGCTGTCGTGCCACCCGTTCGAAAAATCGAAGAGCAGCGCCAGCACGACCACGAGCAGGAGCATGCCGGTGAGTTCAGGCATGGCCCTCCGGGCAGGCGCTAGGCGCTAGGCGATGGGCTATGGGCAAGAAATAAGATCGCTTCATGAGTGACCTGTCGCCTATTGCCTATCGCCCGTTTTTAGGCGTGTTTCAGCGCGATGCGCTCGAGGATGTTGGCGACGTCTTCACAGCGGTCGGTGCCCTCTTCGAAGGCCTCGTAGATTTCCTTCCACTTGATCACGGCGACAGGATCCTTCTCCTTCTCGAACAGCGCGGAGATCGCGTCGCGCGTCAGCCGGTCCGCCTCGTTCTCGAGGCTGTTCACGCGGACGTTGCACTCGGTGACGTCGGCATGGGCCTTCCCCAGCACGTCCACGCCGGCCGCGACCGCGACGGACGCCTGGTACAGGATGTCGGACAGCTTGATCGCCGTCTCGGTCGGCCTGACCACCTTGAACACGACGAACCGGTCCGCAATCGCCTCGACGATGTCCAGAATGTCGTCCAGCGCGCTCGCCAGGCTGTAAATGTCCTCGCGGTCGATCGGCGTGATGAAGGTCTGGTTCAGCTTGCGCGCGATGTCGTGCGTGATGCCGTCCCCGACATGCTCGACGTCCTTGATGCGCCGGGCCTGCTCCAGGGGATTGGCATAATCCTCCATCATGTTCTTCAGCAGCCGGCTGCCCTCGATCATGTTGTGGGCGTCCTTCTTGAACATCTCGAAGAACGCCTCGTCTTTTGGAATCAAACTGAACATAGTCTCGTGCTCCTCTGTTCTGAACTCTTGAGGTGAGGGAAAAGGAGCGGAACCTTTTCCCTCACCTCAATCATTCCCCTTCGCGGCGGGCGGGCTGCCTTCGACTGCGCGCGTCCAACGAGGGCCTTCCGAGGCCGCGCGTTGCGCGAGCACGGAAGGCGGCCTGACTGCCTCATCACCATCGCATCAATGCGGTGCCCCATGTCAGTCCCCCGCCGAACGTGCCGAGCAGCACCAGCTCGCCCGGCACAATCCGCCCCTCGCGCACCGCGCAATCCAGCGCGATGGGCAACGACGCCGACGAGGCATTGCCGAACCGCTCCAGCACCGAATACATTTTCTCCGGAGGCATCTGCAGGCGCTCCAGCACGGCGGAGAGCAACCGTCCGTTCGCCTGGTGAAACACGACCTGCCCGATATCGGATAGTCCCACGCCGAATTCCTTGAGCGTGTCCGTCACCGCCTCCGCCAGCCGCTTCACCGCCACGCGAAACAGCGGCACGCCCTGAATGCGGATCGTGTGCTCATGTGCGCGGACCGTGTCGGAGCTGGCCGGCTTCCGCGAGCCTCCGGCCGGCATGCCGATCATCCCGTAGCGGCTGCCGTCCGCATGGAGCCGGACGCCCAGGATGCCTGGCGCGGCCGGTCCCGCCGCTTCTTCACCCGTCACCACCGCCGCGCCGGCGCCGTCGCCGAACAGAATCGCCGTCGCCTCGTCGGCGGGATCAAGAAACCGCGATTTCACCTCCGCCGCCACCACGAGACAGCGGCGGTATTGCCCGCTGCGGATGAAGGCGTCCGCCATGGACAGACCGTACAAAAATCCCGAACAGGAAGCCGAGACATCGAGCGCCGCCGCGCGCGGGGCCTGCAACCGCTGCTGCAGCAGGCAGGCCGTGGACGGGAACGTCATGTCGGGCGAGGTGGTCGAAAGCAGAATGGCATCCATGGAGTCGGGAGCGACGCCGGCCGCCTCGCAGGCCTTCCGGGCCGCCCGCTCGGCCAGATCGGAGGAGGCTTCATCCTCCGCCGCCCAGCGGCGCGTCCGGATGCCGGTGCGCCGCTCGATCGCCCCCGCATCCAGCCGGAGCGGGCGGCTGACTTCGTCGTTGCCCACCACGCGGCTGGGCAGATACGACCCCGTCCCGACAATCCTGCTGCGCCGCACGCGTCCTCCACCTGGTCGTGAGCAATCGAGTCGCGATTATAGGAGTCCCTCCGAGGGGCGTCAATGGCGGCGCGCGGCCCGCATGTAAACAAACGGTTAATTCTCCCGCCTTTGTTGAATTTGCCCGGTCGATTTGCTAGGGTGCCGCATCATGGTGAACGGTGTGCATCAGCGCGGGCTCTCCCTCTCCCTGGCGCTGCTGGCCGCCCTGGCCATGGGCGCGGCGGGCGGGTGCGCCAGCAAGCCGAAACCGGCCGCGGACGGGAAAGGCGGCGGGACGCTCAGCGCCACCGACGAGCAGATCTTCATCGGCGACACGATCGAAAAAAACTACGACCCCAACGTCATCATCAAGCGGGCCGAGTCGTTCTTCGAGAAGGAAGACTACGCGGAAGCGGTCATCGAGTACCAGCACTTCCTGGACCTGCACAAGGTCCACCAGCTCGCGCCCTACGCGCAGTTCCGGATGGGCGAAAGCCATTACATGATGATGAAAACGATCGACCGCGACGCCAGCCCCGTCACCATGGCCCTGGCATCGTACAACAAGCTCCTGATGGATTATCCGGGCAGCCAGTGGGAAGGCGAGGCGCGGGAGAAGATCAGAGCCTGCCACGCCTTCATGGCCCAGAACGCGCTCTTCATCGGCAAGTTTTATTTCCGGCGCGAGGCCTACCTGGCCGCCGCTCACCGCTTCGAAGCGATCGTGAAGGAGTACCCGGACCTCGAGGAGATCGTCCAGGAGTCCCTCTACTACCTGGCAGAGTCCTATCATGAGCTGGCGCTGGGAGACTGGGCCAAGGACTCCCTCACCGCGCTCAGCGAGCGGTACCCCAACAACAAGTTCCAGTCACAGAGCCAGAAGCTGATGGCCAAACTCAACAAGCATCCGTCCGAACCGACGACGGTGGCCTCGCCCATCTCATCGAACGGATCCACTGCCGCCACTGCGAGCATCCCCCGGCCGCAAGTACCGGCCGCCCCGTCTGCAGCAGCACCAACACCCGCATTCCGTTAATCACTGAAGCGAGCCTCTTGTTTCTTGAGGCTGATCAAAAAGCCTTCCAGCAAGGCTGCAGGGAGTTCGGCGACCGAAGCGTACTGTGCGATGTACGTTGAGGGGGACGAGCGACTGAGCACGCAGCTGGAGAGCTTTTTCAGCAGCCGTTACTGCCCGAGATACCAACCAATTCCGTGCTGCTCTAAAAAACTCGTAATAATCGTCAGTGAGTTCGCGTAAATCAGCACGCCGACGGTAATCAGGAACACTCCGCACACAGCCGACACGCCCCACAGATAAACCCGCACCTGCTTGAAGTAGGCCAGGAACCGGTCCACGCCCAGCGCCGTTGCGAACAGCGGCAGCGCCAGTCCGAGCGAATAGGCCGACAGCAGCGACACGCCGCTCAAAAGCGAATCGGTCGTGCTGGCATACAGCAGAATCGTCCCGAGCACCGGCCCCACGCAGGGCGTCCAGCCGGCCGCGAAGGCCACACCGACCAGTACCGAGCCCGCATAGCCGGCCGGCCGGTTCTTGAAATGAAACCGTTTCTCCGTCGCGAGAAAACTCAGGTTCAGCACACCCAGCAGATAGAGCCCGAAGATGATGATCAGCACCCCGCCGAGTTTCCGCACGAAATCCTGGTAGGTGATCAGCAATTGTCCGACGAGACTGGCCGAAGCGCCGAAGGAAATGAACACCGCCGAAAAACCGGCGATGAAGAGCAGCGAATTGACGATGATCTCTTTGCGAAAGCGGCCCCGCTCCTCCGCGTTCGATAACTGCTCGATCGAAAGCCCGCTGATGTAGGAAATGTAGGACGGCACCAGCGGCAGCACGCAGGGAGACACGAATGACAGGAGTCCCGCCGAGAAGGCCGCGAACAGTCCGATCTGGTTCAACGAATCCATACGCTACCGTGCGTTCAGCGCGGCCCTGATGATTTCCTTCGCTTCCGGACTTTCCCAGTCCCGCGCGCCGAAGATGCGATGGATGATCACGCCCTTCCGGTCCACCAGGAACGACATCGGCAGCGTGCGCGCGCCGTAGGCCAGCCCCACGCGATAGTCCGAATCGTGCAGGATCGGGAAGGTCAGCCCCATTTGATTTCGGAAGGGCCGCGTCACCGCGACGCCCTGCTGGTCGGTGGAGATGGCCAGGATTTCGAAGTCCTTCCGCTCGAAGACCCTGTACAGCGCCTCCATCGCCGGCATTTCAATGCGGCAGGGTCCGCACCAGGTCGCCCAGAAATTGATGAACACGATGGAGCCGCGATACCCGGAGAGCGACACAGCATTGCCGTTGAGATCGTACAACTGGAAGTTGGGCGCGGGGTCGCCGACTTTGACCACGCCGCGTTTCATCGGCGGCGCCTGGACCTGCTCGGGCTGCGCGGCCATTCCAGTATTTGGCCCGACATCGGGCGCAAGTTCCGCCCCCATTTCAGATTTGGGCGTGTCGTCGCAGCCGCCGGCCGCCAGCAGGAGAGTCAGCAGCACGGCGTGAAGCAATGTGGGCTGCATGGCGATGATGATACTTAGGTGGAAGCCGGCACGGTGACTGTTTTAGGAGTGACTTTCAGCAAGTCCACCAGCACGGTCAGGCTGTCCAGCCTCGTCCAGTCGCGCGGGCCGATGACGATCTCGCGGATCACGCCCTGCTGGTCGATGATGAAAGTCTCCGGCACGCCCATGCGCTTGTAGGGCATGTCGGTCCTGCCCCAGGAGTCAATCAGGACCGGGAACGAGAGATTCATGCTCTTGATGAAGGGCGGGATGTCCTTGGTCGTCGTCACGCGGTCGATGCTCACCGCCAGCACCACCAGTCCGTCCTTCGCAAAGTTCTTGTGCAGGACCTCCATCGAGGGCATTTCCTCGCGGCAGGGCTTGCACCAGGTGGCCCAGAAATTCAGAAAGACCACCTTGCCGCGGTAATCCGAGAGGCGGACCGGCTTGTCGTCCAGGTCCACGAGCGCGAACTCCGGCGCCACCTTGCCGATCTTGGGCGGCTCGTACTTGGAGCTCTGCAGCCAGACGATGCCGAACACCGCCGTCAGCACGCCGATGGCAATCAGAACGACGACCGGCTTGGAACCTTTCGCCGATTGTTGCGCGGGACTCTCTGTGACCAGTTGTTCAGGCATAGATCTCGGCTATAGGCGCGAGAGGCTATGGGCGATGGGTTTCGGGTAGGAGATTTTGGCCTTGCCTATGATCTGTAGCCTATAGCCCATTGCCTTCCCGTTACGCCTATCGCCTATTGCCCATCGTCTGCTTACGCGTACGCGTGAAGCCCTGAGAGCAGAAAATTCACGCCCCAGAAACAGAAAATCACCATCAGGAATCCGAACACCGCATAGACCGCCGCCCGGCGCCCCTCCCACCCGCGCGTCATGCGCGCATGGATGTAGGCCCCGTAGATCAGCCAGACGATCAGCGACCAGGTTTCTTTCGGGTCCCAGCTCCAGTAGCCGCCCCAGGCATAGTTGGCCCACATGGCGCCGAGGATGATCCCGAAGGCCAGCATGGGGAAGCCGACCATGATCGCCTTGTAGCCCAGCTCGTCGATCGTGTCCAGGTCGGGCAGCACCGCCAGCAGCCGCGAGTTCTGCGCCTTGCGCTCGGCCCGTTCACGGACCAGGTACATGAGGCCGAGTCCGCCCGCCATCGCGAAGGCCGCGTAGCTGGTCAGCGTGACCGACACGTGGATGTAGATCCAGTAGCTGTTCAGCGCCGGCACCAGCGGCTCCGCCGTCTGGTAGCGGTAGGGCAGCAGCGACGCCGCGCCCATCGCGATGAAGCCGATCCCCACCACGAAGGCGCCGATCGTCTTGATGCGGTACCGGAACTCCAGCAGCACGTAGCCCAGGATGATCGCCCAGGAGACATAGGACATGGCTTCGAACTGGTTGGACCAGGGCGCGAAGGTGCCGGAGTGCTGCATCCGCTCCATCGCGCGCGTGAACAGCGCCGCCGTGTTCATCATCCAGCCGAACACCGTGATGATCGTCGCCACCTGCCCGATCTGCACGGCCCAGCCGCTGTCGCCTTCCGTCGTAAACGAGCCGGGATGCCCGGCCGCTGCCATCTGCAGCACCGGCTTCCGCACGAAGACATAGGTGATGTACAGCGCAAAGGCCGCCAGGTAGAGCCAGAAGGTCATGTCGAACAGAAATAATGAGCGCAGCATACCGTCCTCCGTTTACGCCTGGATCGTCTTGATCCGCTCCGTCAGTTTCCGGAACTCCTTGTTGAAATCGATCTGGTTCTTGTGCGTCGTCCCGCCCATGTGCACCGTCACGCCCTGCTTATCAGGAATCACCTTGAACCACAGCCGCCGGTGATAGATGAACGAGGAGAGCGAGATCCCCACCACGATCATCGTCGAGCCGATCCAGACGATGGTCACGCCCGGGTCCCGCGTGATCTGCAGCCCCGTGAATTTCCGCGGCTGGTAGCCAACCAGTTCGAACCGGTACTGCGACCCCGGGATGTCGAAGAGGTCCGGATAATGATAGAAAATCCAGGGCGTGGCTTCCAGCGCGCTCTTTTTCGTCCGCTCGGCCATCTCGAGCTTGATCGCCGGGTTCTCGTGCTCGACCGACTTGGAATAGACCTTCTTCTCGTTCGAATTGAACCCGAAGTCGGCCACGAAGTCGGCCAGCGTCACCTTCAACCCCAGCTTGTCCAGCGTGGCTTCCTTCTTCCACTGAAGATCCACCGTCTGCAGAATCTTGTCGGTCTTCTTGTCCTTCACGTTCACGCGCGCCACGTCCACCTGGTCCCAGGAATCGCCGTAGCTGGACTGGTAGAACCAGATGCCCTTGTAGACCAGCGGGTCGTTCACGGTGATGGTCTTGGTCACCTTTTCCTGCCCCTGCTCCAAGACGGTCAATATGCTGTTGTAGGACTTCACCGAGCCGTTCTCGTGGTAGTCGATCCAGAACTTGTCGATGCGCAGGTCGAAGGCGCCCTTCGGGATGTGGTAGGTCTGGCCTTCGAGGCAGACGCCGAATTCCTGGAAGCCGTAGAGGCTGCCGATCAGCCCGCCGGTCACGATCACCGTCGCGCTCAGGTGCGCCATGTGCGCGCCCACGCGGCCCATGATGCCTTTCGTCGCGTAGAGGGTCGCCTCGCCCGGCTCGTTCTTCGCCAGCACCATATAGCCCTTCTCGGCCAGGTACTGGACGATCCCCTTCGACACCCCTTCCTTGGTGCCGGCCACCGGCATTTCCACCGTCTGCTTCAGATTTTTGATGAACGGCAGGTTGACGCTCACCTTGTCCTGATGCATGGAGCGCCAGATGCCGGGAAAGCGTTGGTAGAAGCAGGTCAGCGAGTTGATGCAGAGGAGCGCGAGCAGGCTGGTGAAGTACCAGGTATGATAGATGTCCGTCCAACCCAGGCGCAGGAACCAGCGGTAGGCCTCCTCGCCGTATTCCTTGATATAGACATCGGCCCGCTCGTTCTGCTGGAGCACGGTGCCGATCGTGGCCACCACGGCGATGATCAGGAACAGGAACATGGCCAGCTTGATCGAGGCGAAAAACTCGATCAGCTCGGCCTTGACCTCTTTCCAGCCGATCCCGGAGGCCGGCCCCCCGGTCGACCGTGGTACTGATTGCCCGTTCAATGCTTCGGATTTACCGTTCATCCAGAACCGTGTCCTTTAAAGCCTCGGGCTCAAACAAGCTTGGTTGATACCGGCGGGCACCGGAGGCAGGATACAAATATGTGTCCAACCTATTGAAAGATGAGGCCATCCTACACGCCGCCTCGAAACACTGTCAAGCAAGCGCCGCCGGCCGTTTTCCCAATGGAAAACCCGATTTCTCATTGACAAAATGAGCACTTCGCGGCGACAATGACACCCAACAAGCTGCTTCCAGTTGGCACCTTCTTCCCGCCGCAGGACAGCACGTTCAGCCAAGATACCGAGCACCAAGGAGACTCCATGGCTCACAAAAATTTCCTGTTCACGTCCGAATCGGTCACAGAAGGTCATCCGGACAAGATCGCCGACCAGATTTCCGACGGCATCCTGGACGCCATGCTGGCCCAGGATAAATTCAGCCGGGTCGCCTGCGAGACCGTCCTGACCACCGGCATCGCCTTCGTCGCCGGGGAAATTTCCACCAAGGCCTACGTCGAGATTCCCGACCTGGTCCGCAGCGTCATCAAGGACGTGGGGTACACGGACGCGCGCTGGGGCTTCGACTACCACACCTGCTCGGTCCTCACCTCGATCCACAACCAGTCCGGGGACATCGCCCAGGGCGTGGATTCGGGCGGCGCCGGCGACCAGGGCCTCATGTTCGGCTACGCCACGAACGAGACCGACGAACTCATGCCCATGCCGATCGTGCTGGCGCATCGCCTGACCCGCCGGCTGGCGGAAGTCCGGAAGAAGAAGATCCTCCCCTGGGTCCTGCCGGACGGCAAGTCGCAGGTGACCATTGAATATCGCGATGGAAGACCGGCACGCGTGGACACCATCGTCGTCTCCACCCAGCACATGGACAGCGTCACCAACAAGCAGATCGAAAAGGACATCATCGAGAAGGTCATCAAGCCGGTCATGCCCAAGGGCATCTTCGACCCGGTCAGCGTCAAGTACCACATCAATCCGACCGGCCGCTTCGTCGTCGGCGGGCCGATGGGCGACACGGGCCTCACCGGCCGCAAGATCATCGTGGACACCTACGGCGGCGTGGGCAGCCACGGCGGCGGGGCCTTCTCGGGCAAGGACCCCAGCAAGGTGGACCGCTCGGCCTCCTACATGGCCCGCTACATCGCCAAGAACCTCGTGGCAGCCGGATTAGCCGACAAGTGCGAGATCCAGCTCGCCTACGCGATCGGCGTGGCCGACCCGGTCTCGATCCTGATCCACACGAAGGACACGGAGAACGTCGATTTGGAACTCATCGACAAGCTCGTGCGCAAGCACTTCCCCATGACCCCGCGCGGCATCATCGAGCACCTCAAGCTGCGCCGGCCCATCTACCGGGCCACCGCGGCCTACGGGCACTTCGGCCGCAACGAGCCGGGCTTCACCTGGGAGAAGACCGACAAGGCGAAAATCCTGGCGAAGGAAGCAGGACTGTAAAGAAGGTTGAGGCTAAGGGTTTAGGTTAAGCAAGGCTCAGGAGAGGAACGGGTTGGCTCTTCACTCAACCTTCACCTCAACCTGAGCCTTCTTATAAGGAGGAAGAGTGGATCACGACGTCAAAGACATTTCCCTGGCCGACCAGGGCAAGCTCAAGATCGAGTGGGCCGAGCAAAGCATGCCGGTCCTGCGCCAGATCAAGCAGCGCTTCACCAGGCAGCAGCCCCTCAAGGGCGTGCGCATCACCGCCTGCCTGCACGTGACGACGGAGACGGCGAATCTTGCAAAAACCCTGAAGGCTGGCGGTGCAATAGTCCGGCTCTGCGCGTCCAATCCATTGTCCACGCAGGACGACGTGGCCGCCTCGCTGGTGCAGCACGAGGGCATCCCGACCTTCGCCATCAAGGGCGAGGACAACCGCACCTACTACGAGCACATCGAAGCGGCCATCGAGCACAAGCCGCAGATCACGATGGACGACGGGGCCGACGTGGTCTCGGCCCTGCACTCCACCCACAAGGCCATGCTGAAGGGCGTGCTGGGCGGGACGGAGGAGACGACCACCGGCGTGATCCGGCTGCGGAGCATGGCGGAGAAGAAGGTCCTCAAGTTCCCGGTCATCTCTGTGAACGACGCGGACACGAAGCACCTCTTCGACAACCGCTACGGGACCGGCCAGTCCACGCTGGACGGGATCATCCGGGGCACCAACCGGCTTGTCTGCGGAACTACTGTAGTAGTCGCCGGTTACGGATGGTGCGGGCGCGGGGTGGCGATGCGGGCGAAGGGACTGGGAGCGGACGTGATCGTGACTGAAATAGATCCGGTGAAGGCGATCGAGGCGGTGATGGACGGGTTCCGCGTGATGCCGATGGAAGAGGCGGCTTCAATCGGAGATTTCTTCATCACCGTGACGGGCAATTGCAAAGTCATTCGCGGAGAGCACTTCGCGGCGATGAAGGACGGGGCGATCGTAAGCAACTCGGGGCACTTCAACGTGGAGATCGATATTCCGGCCCTGGAGAAGCTGGCCAAGACGAAGCGGACGGTGAGGCCGGGCGTCGAGGAGTTCAAGCTGACGAACGGCAGGCGGGTGAGCCTGCTGGGGGAAGGGCGGCTGGTGAACCTGGCGCTGGCGGAGGGGCATCCGTCATCGGTGATGGATATGAGCTTCGCGAACCAGGCGCTGTCGGCGGAGTACATTTATAAGAATTATAAGAAGCTGGAGAAGAAGGTGTACCCGGTGCCGGCGGTGATTGATAAGGAGATTGCGAGGTTGAAGCTGGCAGGGATGGGGATGAGGATTGATAAGCTGACGAAGGAACAAGAAAAATACTTGGCATCCTGGGAGATGGGGACGTAACGGATCGGCCGTTGTCCCCTCCGCTTCCGCGCCTCTCGTCGTGACCCTTCCGGCCTTTGCCAGGCGGAAGGCCTTCGGAAATTCCTTCGCAGACTCAGTCAGTTTCCGCTTTCCGCCCTGCCAAAGGCTCGGTGTGTCCCCACGCCTCCGGCGAAGTCGCTTCCGGGAACAACGGCCGGCTCCTTCGTCAGATAAAGGGAGAGAGAGTTGACGCAAACCCACCGCTTCTAAGCGGGTTTGCGTTAGCGGTAATGTAATTGATTTGTATTGTATCCGGCAAGGTCACTAATGGGGACAGGCGTGGCAAACCGTATCAAGAAGGATCGCGTGTTGCAGGATCTGCTGCCACCGATGGCACTGACTCTGAGGGTTTCGTTTTATCCAAGAAGTATATTTGCGCAGTGGCTTCTGCTAACTTTTCAGGATCCCCTCCATATCCTTCAATCTTGTCGAATTCCTTCTTTGTTCGTTCATAGATGTGATAGGGCTCTAATTCCCTAGCCGTTAACAGAATAACTCTCGTTCGATATTTATCATTTAGGCTTTTAGCCAGCTCAATTTCTTCATCAGAGAAAGGACTCAGCTTAGAAAACAGAATGAACGTTTTAAAATGCTTTTTGGGCAGGGCGTCAGCAACCCGCTTGAGATTGTTAACGTCATGCTCAAATTCAGTTTTTTTAATCGGACCCATATCTTTGCATTCACCTAGAATGACGGCAGTTTTTCTTGGGTACGCACGAGGAATAACCCAAACAAAATCGACTTCACATGCTGGAAGTTCCTGGCCACTCTTGGGTTTGAGATCGAGTGAAGGCGAATGCATGCCCTCATGCAACCCTCCAGATAAATTGGTCTCCAACTGCTGAAGTGTTAAAGCTACTGGCACCGCTCCTTGTGTGTTCCTTTCTGCACCAAGAACACCGGAACGACGATAGTGCCACTCACCCTTGACCAGCTGACGCGTCGCATCATATTCATGACCACACAGTTCACACACGACGCGCTGCTTTAGAGTATCAAGTGATATCCAACTCTCCATGCGACACTTGGAGCAAGTCAGCCTAGTGCCTATTCGGAATAAGCCTTTTTGCACCAAATATTCAAATACGGCGCCAGGAAGTAATTTAGTGCCGACCTGTCTCTGCTCAATGTACAGATCTTCGTAATCACTAAATTTTGCTTGAGGGTTTTGAGGATCCTTTTTTGCTATTAGCTGGAGGGCGCCATCCCAGGTAAAGGTTTCTCTAGGTCCGTAGGTTTTTAATAAGCGGCGGACCCCCGGGATTTTGAACGGACGGGCACCCTGCACACCACCTAGATGCGCTATCAGTTGTCGGACAATCAAACCTCCGGAACTTAACCTTGAAGAAAAGCCAGCCATATCAAATATGCGTTCCACTAGATCGGCTATAGGTAATGCATATAGAAAGCTATCATGGTCAGTGACCGTAATAATTAAGCCTATTCGTTCAGATTCAATGCGCAGCTTATCGTAATGAAAATGCATCGTGCGCGCATAAAACTCGTTTAGTTCGGGAATATAAGGAGGCTCAAGAGTGTGTTGATCGTCACCGTACAAACCACCTATAAAAGATACAGAAGCCACTAAATGTTGCTGGATAAAAAAAGAATTATCGCTAAATGGTTTATCGCCCAACATAAACGAAATTTTAGGTTTGCCTTCGTCATCTCTGCCCATAACTCCTAGTACAGATGCCTCGCCCAAATGCATCATTGGAGCGCGGACATTGCGACCATTCCACAGATGCTCACTTACGCGGCAACGCATCAATCGCATACCACCAAAAGGCCTAGCTGCTTCGTCGACATCCTCACGTCGAGTCCATATGCCAAGCTGACGGTCGAATTCATGCCTGCGCGTTGAAACGAAGTCGCGTAAGGTCTTCTCCCAGGCCGGAAGAATTTCTTTATATCGATCCAAATGATTCGGATCGACAAACCATAGGGAGATGTCCGCAGCACGAAGATTCCAGAAACATACGAGATCTTCGAGATTTGAGCAGTCGCCAATAAAGAAACCGGGATAATTCCAATAACTTTGGATACTATAATGCCGTTCCAGTCGATAACGTGAGAGAAAGGCAATGCTTAAGTGATCTAAAATGTCCGATGGAATGATCGATCCGGACGGAAACAAATGTTCTGTCGAGTCAGTGGCAAGCGTCACTATCTTGCGATAATCAATGCCTGAATACTCAACAGACGGATAGCCACCAAATTGCATCAGAAATGAGTTGGCTAACGGGTCATCCTCTTGCCATGAATACGTTCTTATTCCTTTCTCCTTGAGAGCTTTTAGCTCCGGCTTGTCTCGAATGTGCTCGAGCGCATTAATCACATCGAGTGCGAGCGCATGCTTCCGCTCATGCGCACCGCCGACAAAAAGAGTATCGTTAAAGTGAAAAGGATTGATGAGGTATGGAAACTTTTTAGGAAAGTCCTGTACCTCACTCGATTCTCCAATTGGCCAGATGCAATCAAGGCGGAATAGATCAATGAGCCGCTTGGTGTCTGTCTCGTTGTCGATAATCAGGATAGGGTTAAACCGTCCGCCCCATAGTGCATAAGACAAACGGACAGCTTGTTGGAAGGCGGTAATATCGTTTGCGCGGATAGCCCAACCGAATCGTAGCGGTCGATAGCAAATCTTGACGCGGATTGTGTCCACAGGATCGCAGTATATGCCGCAGCAATACCTAGGGCAAGGAGTTCGCTTGACTCCTTTCTATGCTCGGCCTAGCCTTGCCACACTCGCCCAGCATCTCACAGGAGCTACTATGCCACGAATATTTGTGCCGTCGAGTGGGCCAAGTGACTGGCGCTCCCTCTTAGCTGAACCTGAAAAGCATTGGGCACGTCGCTACTCAGCCCGAACTCTCGCGCATTGCTGGGAGGATAGTGACGGTTTCCCGTCAGAAATTCGTAGCATTCTATCCCAGCACAGCGCGCTTGCGAATGTAGAACCGCTATTGATCTTTCCGGAGTGGAAAGTCCCGTTGCCAGGTGGGTCACGACCTTCTCAAAATGACATCTGGGCGCTCGCTAAAAACCAGGAGGGTCTCATTTCAATTGCAGTAGAGGGCAAGGTTGAAGAACCGTTCGATAAGACAGTTGGTGAGTGGAGGGCAGATGCCTCTGAGGGTAAAGAAACAAGGCTCTGTTTTCTGGCTGAAGTGCTCGGGCTCAATAAGCCAATTCCGGACAGCATCCGCTATCAACTACTCCATCGCACTGCCTCTGCAATGATTGAAGCCGAGCGTTTCGGAGCCAAACACTCGGTGATGCTGGTCCATTCCTTTAGCCAAGAGGATCAGTGGTTTAGCGATTTCGCCGCATTTGTTTCGCTGTTTAAGCAGACACCTAAACTAGGCCAACTTGTCACAGTAACCGCTTCAAAAGGGCTACCGTTGCACCTTGGGTGGGCACGCGGCGAAGAGCGGTACTTGAATGCCTAATCAAATTGATCGACGAGTGCTATCTTCTCTTCCCTTTTTGGATCACTTTATCTGCAAGGTTAGATGGTTTAACTTTGTATTCATCAAAGGAGTCCAAGTTCTTATGTGTGACTCCAATCTGATATTCAATACCACCCCTGTGCTGATGGCTTAGGTAAGGGTTCTCCTTCACTTCGTCCCTGGAAAGCACCCAGTAAGCTATTTGATCAACCCAGACTCCTATAAAAATAAATGCGTCGCTAGCATTCGGCTTTATCTGTTGGAAGTTCATCCAAAATGGGTCTGCCGATTTGAAATGCAGCGCCTTTGATACTAGGCTGCCTCGCATCTTCGTGTTGATAGCCCGAGCGGCTTTTACCTCCACCTTAACCTTCTCAATAGCTAGATCATATTGCCCCTCGTACTTGGGATCAACGTCCTTGGATGGCTTTTGGAACCTTCGATCTAAATCAAGAATGTGCTCTTGCCCCCAAATCTCACCGAATATTCTAGGGGCAAGCTCAAACAAATCAAGATACTTATTCGTGGAAACATAAGCGGCCCTGAGGTTTTCATAATCCTCGAAGGTGATGATCCTCTTGTCCATAAGAAAGACAAGAGTGTATTCGTACTCATTGAACGGAAAAACAGAAATGAGCCCCTTCAGGCGAGCGCTTAGTAATTTTCCGTCCTCATGCTTCAGCGATTCACATAAGGAATCTAATCTTCTCCTAAGCTCCTTTATATCCACCGGTGCTGTCCGTACAGATTTTCTATCTCTGGAAAGGGGTTGTGCCACTGCCAGCCCGTCTTTCCCGTACGCCGAAAATGTTCCAGCCTTCTGATTGTTAACTCGGCAAAGATCGGATCAAGATCGAACGTATGCACCTTCCTCCCTAATCTCTCACCCGCAATCAGAGTTGTCCCAGAATGAGCAAAGAAGTCCACTACAAGATCTCCCTTCTGACTACCAGACAATACAACTCTTTCGATAGCCTTAAGCGGCTTCTGTGCGTAGCAGCCTGGGACGTTCTCTTCCATTCTATAAAAGACCTGTTGAATATCTACCCATACGTTACCGGCTCTAATGAACTCCGACTTACTGCGCTCTAAGTTTTCAGTAAGTTTTCCGTTCACCTCTTTATAGTACCCTCTCAGTATCTTAGGAATATCTGTATACTCAGCTTCAACATTGAACTGTGGATCGCCATAAACATAATAGAGAAGCTCTTGTCTAACCCACATCCAATTTTTCTGGGTTCCATATCCTCTTTGATTGCGAAGTGTAAGAAAGTTCCTAGCCCTTAGTTGCTTGAACTTCCTCATTAAAATCATAAAATCGGCCAGAGGTTGAAAGTCATTTTTATAGTCTCCCCCCATCCAAACATAGAAATGCGCATCTCGCTGCATAACCGTAAGAGCATTCCCCACCCATCGCTCAGAAAATTCCATATAAGCGGGTAGATCTATCATAAAGAGGTTATCTGTGTTGGCATTCCCAACAGCAATGTTGTACGGAGGATCATTAACCAGCAACGCAGCCCTTTTATCACCAACTATTTTCTTAACATCTTCGAGCTTAGTGGCATCTAGCACACCCACTTTATGCCCACCTACTGAGTCTTCCCATACTTCACCAGGTTTGAGCCTACAGTGCGGCAATACACTTTTCCTCAACTCACTATGAAGATCCAAGCGCTTGAGAGCTTCAGAGGTTTTCCCTAACTGATTTGTGGTGCCATGAAGGGCATCCTCTTGAAACAGTTTTAGTGTTGGTGACGCCCGTTTCACTTTATGCATTGGGGACCTCGGCATCGTTATAGTGTGAGCCATACCACGTAGAAGATTAGCACCGCTCGTTTGTGAGGGCTTATTTAGATGATTCCGCGTGAAAAGTAAACAGCACCCTGAAGAGAAAATGGGACAGGCTGAGCTACCCCCGATTCCGTGGACACCCGCGAAGGGGGACAGGGTTGTGCGTTTCGAACTGCACCGGGCTGACATAGCCCAACGTCTGATGCAGCCGCTGCCGATTATAGAACACCTCGATGAACTCGAACACCTCCGCCCGCGCTTCTTCGCGAGTATGGTAGTCCCGGTCATGAACCAACTCGTTCTTGAGCAAGAAAATGGGGACATTCATGATTTTCGCTGACGCCTGACGGCCCGCCGCTCTTTTCCCCTCCCCCGCGCGTCCGCTTGACTCCCTCCCGCGATCAGCCTAGCCTACGCATCCACAAACACACCAAACTGTTCTACACGCGCCATATGCCAAAGTACGGCTTCTCAGATGAAGCATGGGAAAAGGCGAAGAAAGAGGCTTGTACGGTTCTAGCTGAGGTCGCACGCCGCAAGGATACCATTACCTATTCTGACCTCGTTGCTCAGATACGAGCTATCCGTCTAGAAGCCCACGACTACGCCGTAAGAGAATTTCTAGGGGAAATCTCAACCGAAGAACATGATCGTGGCCGAGGGATGTTGTCGGCTGTAGTCGTGTATAAAACGGGTGACCAGATGCCAGGCCCAGGCTTCTTTGAACTCGCGAGGGAGCTTGGGCACCGAGTAAACGACAACACGGCGTTCTGGATTCAGGAACTCAATCGGGTATATGCAGCTTGGTCCGCTAAGAAGAAATAGGAGGAAGAAGTGGGGCCATTCATGATTTCCGCTGACGCCTGACGGCCCGCCGCCCTTTCTCCCCCATCCCGTTTACCCTGAGCCAGTCGAAGGGCACGTCCGCTGATATAGTCGCTTCCACGCTTCTGTTATAATCCCGCTACTTTCTGCAATCCTCTGAAGACAAGACATCATGCATAATGCGAACTCGTATTTGGCATATACGACTTAAGGAATGGTTTCCTTCAGACGATCCAATTTCGATGGCGGTCGCCACCCTGTGTATTCTCAGACAGGATTACATGATCGACATGCAGGGCATGGTAAAAGGATGGGGCCGTACTAGCATTAGTAGTGACACCACCACGAAAGGATTCGCCGAGCTTGATGAAAATTCGACCGAATGGCGACGGATATACTTTTGGCGCAATTCTCTCCGTACCTTAAGAGAAATTGGAAAGCTTGCGCGCATGCTTCACGAACAGCATAAGGACGCCCTTGCGAAGGAGCCGGATGATTTAAGACAAGCCTTCAAGAAATTGCACGATCAAATGGACACGGCCAAGGAATTAATCAGAGAACTCCGAAATAAGATCGGTGGGCATGTGAAGTATTCGGCGATCAAAGATGGATTAGAGTCATTACCAGACGACCTCAGGAGTCTGATGCAGATTGGCGACATAACCGGAAAGATACATTATCGTTTTGTCAGCGAAATAGCCCTGGCGACGATGTTGCCGGGCATCCCCGAAAACGAGAAACTGGAAAGGCTTGACGGGATTTTAAAAGAAACAGCTCAGCTAATTCCGGTGCTCGGGACGATCGACGAAATCGTCGCTCTCTATGCCAAAAGTCGCCGCTTACAATGAAGCCACAGAGAATAATGGATGCAGAATTGGGGTCAGGTTTTGCAATCACATTGTGTGAAGGAAAAGACGGGTTCCGTTTCCGCTGACGCCTGACGGCCCACCGCCCGTCTCCCGCCTTTCGCCTCACGTTTCACGCCTTACGCCTCACGGCTAACGCCCCACCCCTGCGCGTCCGCTTGCCGTTCCACTCTGTTTCTGCTCTAATCCCGCCACGCAGAAATTGATAATCACATGATCATTCCTCGGCATTGGGCATGCGCAAAAGGTGAGACCCGCGGCAGCGGGTCCAAAATCCTCACGTTATCCGCATGGGGTTGGTCCGAGAAAAACCAATCAGAGGCCGAATCGCACGCCAGAGAGCGATTGCGCACCTTACTCGCAAAGGTCGAACGAGGTGAAGCGCTCGCTCATGACTATGCTTACGGCAGTCAGCCCGTGCGCGAGCAAGTGATCGACGAGGTCCGTAACGCGACAAATGACATCGTGGGTTTAGTGACGCGCAATGTGTATGGATGCCTCGTTCTGAATGCGGGGGAAGCCATGTTTCTCGATATCGATGTTCCTCGTCCATCATTCATGGAGCGAGTTCGGCGTTTCTTCAACAAAAAGAAACCCGATTCCGAGACAATTGCGCTCTCTCGCCTTCGAGAAACATTAACAGGAATTCGCGGAGCCAGCTTTCGCATCTACAGAACTGCGGCCGGGTTTAGAGTGCTAGCTACTGATCGGACATTTCTTCCTGGCGATCCGGAAGTTGAGAGAATCATGGTTTCCGCTTCTGTCGATCCAGCCTATTCGAGGCTATGCAAAATTCAGAAATCTTTCCGCGCAAGGTTGACACCGAAACCCTGGCGATGTGGGCGCACTCGTCCCCCTTGTCGCTTCCCTTTCGTAAGTTCAGGACAAGAACAGGCTTTCAGGCAATGGCTGGAGGAATACGACCGTGCCATTGAAACAAGGGCGACGTGCCGTTTTGTGGAACGGATCGGCTGGGACCGCGTTCACGAGGAGGTTGCTCCAATTCTCGCCTTACATGACAAACTCACGCGGATCACGAGCGAGCTGCCACTTGCGTGAAAGAGAAGAAGAAGGTGACAGGTTGCATTTCCGCTGACGCCTGACGGCCCGCCAGTGGCGCCACCTGCCCACGCCACCTCGCCATTCGAGTCATAGGAGAAAAACTATGAATGACACCGTATATTTGACATTCCATGACAACATTACCCAAGAATCAGCGAATCGTTTCATGGATTTCTGCGCAAAGTCGATTCAACAGTACAAACCCAAACAGCTCTATTTCCTATTCTCCTCTGGTGGCGGCTTGGTCGATTCTGGCGTTGCACTCTTCAACTACTTGAGAGGCCTACCCCAGAAAATCGTCATGCATAATGTTGGTAGCATTGACTCCATTGCAAATGCAGTTTTCCTCGCCGCTGAAGTAAGATACGCAGCGCCTACATCAGCGTTCCTACTCCACGGTATAACGTGGAACTTTGGTCAGGGGGCGATACTGACGTATAGCCAAATGCAAGAAACAATGAGCAGGTTTGACGCCGCTGAGCAACTGACTGCGCAAATTATTGGGGATCGCACCAAACTCACACCCGACGAAGTAAGAGCTCTCTTTAGGCAAGGAGAGTCTAAAGCTCCATCGTTTGCCTTAGAGAAGGGTCTGATACATGAAATCAGGAATGTCCAGATTCCGGATGGTGCACCACTGCACTCGATTGTTCCTGGCGCTGCATAGGATCAGATAGAGCAAGGTGTCAGGAACCATTTCCGCTGACGCCTGACGGCCCGGCAATACATTGGGTGCCATGAAACGCACAAAGTCTAAACCCACGCGAACACGAGCACTTAAGAAACCTATAAAATCGCAAAGAAAGCCCGCAATAACGTACGCCGATAGCAATCCGTCAGAAGTCACAGATATTTACTGGATATCCGCTAACAGACAGAAGGGAAGTTACCCTGCGATGACAGCTCGAAGTGGAAAGTGGCTTATCTTTGTCCCCGTTGAACAGGTCGACAAAGTTTGGGCAGCCATCAAGGTTGCTACTGAAGAAGGCAAACTAGGCGACAGTTCAAAGGTGGCTACGTCAATGCCAAACCCGAATGCGAGAGATCCTAACATGAGAGTTATTTGTGTCTATACCTATGACTGGATGGATGAAAAGGACGTGCGGAGAGTGCGTGAGGAACTTCGTGAAATTGGTATAGCGAGAAAGATTCCTTATAAGTCCGACCAAGACACCCTCGATGGTAAGTATCAGGTTAGCGGGCACACTCGAATCAGCAAATATTACGAGTGAACGACACAAAAGAAGAGCAATGTGCCAGGCTACTTTTCCGCTGATGCCTGACGGCCCGCCGCTCCGTTGCCCGTCCCCCCCATTGACCATCAACCATCCCCCATCAACCATGCTCTCAGTGCTCCCCCTCCCCCGCGCGTCCGGTGATCGATTTGTTGACCTGTTTGGCGTATTCTTTCTACAAGACACAAGATGGCAACCTCTCATCCACACGATCACGCGCATGAGCCCGAGCATGCGTCCCACGACCACACGCATGGGACGCTTGACCCGGCCTTGTTGACGACCGAGAAAGGGATTTGGGCGACCAAGTGGTCGCTTGTCGGGCTGCTGATCACGGCGTCGTTCCAGGCCGTCGTGGTGGCGCTGACAGGCAGCGTGGCGCTGCTGGCCGATACGATCCATAACTTTGGCGATGCCGCGACCGCCCTGCCCCTCTGGGTCGCCTTTGCGATGGCGAGGAGGAAGCCGACCAAGCGATTCACCTATGGGTATGGACGGGCCGAAGACGTGGCCGGAATTGCCATCCTCTTCGCCATGCTGGCAAGCGCCGGGCTTGCTGCGTATGAATCCATCAGCCGGCTGCTGCATCCGGAAGAGATCCACTACCTGGGAGTCGTGGCTGCCGCATCCCTCATCGGCTTTGCCGGCAATGAGCTGGTCGCATTGTTTCGGATTCGCGTGGGACGGGAGATCGGCAGCGCGGCGCTCGTGGCCGATGGCCGGCATGCGAGGATCGACGGCCTGACGAGTCTTGGCGTCCTTCTTGGAGTCGCGGGCGTCTGGCTGGGCTACCCGCAAGCGGACGCGCTCGTGGGCCTTGCGATCACGATGGTGGTTTTCTCGATCGTCTGGCAGTCCGGGAAGTCACTCTTCACTCGTCTCCTGGACGGGATTGATCCCGAAGTCGTCGATGAGGTCCGCCATGCAGCCGGCCACGTGCCTGGGGTTCTCGAAGTCACGGAGGTCAGGGTACGGTGGCTCGGTCACCGGCTGCTGGCTGACGTCAATATTGCTGTCGCTTCTGCGCTTTCTGTGGAGCAAGGCCACCAGATCGCCCATGAGGTCCAGCATCAATTGTTACATCATCTACGCTACCTCGCCAATGCAACCATTCATGTGGACCCGGCCAATGCCTCAGGGGAACAGCATCACCGGATCGCCGGCCATGCCCACGACGAACTGCCGACCCACATGCACTGAGGAAAAGAATAATGGGGACATTCATGATTTCCGCTGACGCCTGACGGCCCGCCGCTCCGTTGCCCGTCCCCCCCCATTGACCATCAACCATCCCCCATCAACCATGCTCTAAGTGCTCCCCCTCCCCCGCGCGTCCGCTTGACTCCCTCCCACGATCAGCCTAGGCTTTCTTCACCCCTTCCCATCCAACCCCGGGAGGCCGGCCATGGCACAAATGTCGGCAGTCCAGATCCCCCGTGCTCGCGC
>Ga0187893_10002680_pt1 | contig 38448 bp, 37 predicted proteins | sample MA1701074metaG_FD_139574 | JGI IMG/M metagenome (GOLD analysis project Ga0187893, IMG submission 139574) | White microbial mat communities from a basaltic lava cave in the Kipuka Kanohina Cave System on the Island of Hawaii, USA - MA170107-4 metaG ... | reverse complement strand
TTCCGCGCACGCCCAGTCGACCGGGGCCAACGTTCCGACGCAGCATCGCCATGCCCCAGTTGACGCCACTCACTTGAGCCGACGCGTCCCCACCCGTTCGGTGACGGTCGGTCGGCTCATACGTGAGTTGCCCGAAGGCGGATCCGTTGAGCCGCAGATCCCAACCTCGCCAAGGTTGGTGGAGACCGTACATCGGTGTCGTTGCGGGCACCCAGGCTGTACCGGAAGCATCCCGCGTTGGCGTCAGGAGGACACCCGGAACGTCCACGTGCTCGTGAACCTGAGACGGCGTCCCCGCATCCTGCGACAGCGCCGGCTGAGGCAGGCCAACGAGCACAGCCACACTCAAGCCAAGTAGCCGAACGAAACTAATCATCGCCGTGCATGTGGTCGAGGCCGCCTTCGCATTCGGGGTCGTGATCGATCTGAATAGTTGTATGACGGATACCAAACCGCTCTTGCAGAACAGAGCGGGAAGCAGCCAGCACAATTTGATGGTGTTCCGCCTCCGGACTCGTGACGTGCGCCGAGAGAGCGACGAACCCGCTAGTTATCGTCCAGACATGCAGGTCGTGCACGTGGGTGACGTGTGGCACTTCCAGCAAGGCTCGCCGTACCTCGTCGACATCGACGTGTCCCGGTGCTCCCTCCATCAGCACTGCTACAGACTGCGTGATCAGCGACCATGACGAGTAGATGACCAGGAGACCAATCAGGACCGAGGCGACCGGATCGATCCAGTTCCAGCCATATGCCCAGATCAGTCCGCCCGCGACAATGGCTTGGAGGCTGCCAAGCGCATCGGTCATGACGTGCAACCACGCGCCGCGCATGTTGAGACTCTCGCTGCGGCCACCGTGCAGAATCACGAGACCTGCGCCGTTGACGACCAGTCCTCCAGCGGCAACGGCGAGCATCAGCCCGCCCTGCACCTCCGGTGGTTGCCGAAACCGTTCGATAGCCTCGATGAAGATGTAGAGGGCGACGGCGACAAGCGTTGCACCGTTCACCAGGGCGGCGATGATCTCGGCTCGATACGACCCAAACGTGCGTCGCGGCGTTGCGGGTCGTCGAGCGAAGCGGATTGCAAACAGCGTCAACCCGAGCGCCGCGGCGTCCGACGCCATGTGACCCGCATCGGCAATCAGCGCCAGCGAACCCGATACGAGGCCGCCAACGACTTCGGCTCCCATGTACGCCAGCACCAAGGCGAGGGTCAGCCAGAGCCGGCGCGAGTTCGCGTCGGTGCCACCATGTGAATGATCGTGGCCGTCGTGTGAATGCGCCATTCAGAGAGTGACCGCCTCGACTTCAGTCTTGCGGCGCGACCAACCAAGGACGCGCAGATAGAACGTAGGCAGCACCAGCAACGTGAACAGCGTCGACGTGACCAGGCCTCCGACCATGACGATGGCAAGCGGCCGCTCAATCTCGGTGCCTGGAAGCTGTAGAACGAGAATTGGCAACAATCCGACAATCGCCGCTCCAGCCGTCATGAGTTTCGGCCGCACTCGACCGATGCTGGCCTCGCGGACGGCCTGCTGAAGCGACAACCCGCTGGCCCTCAAGGCGTGCGTCTGCGTCACCAGCACCAGGCTGTTCTGGACAGCAATGCCAAACAGGCCGATGAGACCGACCAGCGAAGACACGTTCCACGTCTCTCCGGTCAAGAGCAACGCCAGGATCGCACCCACCGACGCCATCGGCAGCGTGAAGAGAATCAACGCGGTCTCTCGAAAGGACCCAAGGGCGACATACAGCAGCACGAACACTGCAAAGACCGCGAGGCCGACGGCGACCATCAATGATTGGGCCGCCCGTTCTTGACTCTCGACCCGTCCGCCGACATCCACGAAGTAGCCCGCCGGCAGTGGCAATGCGGTGCTGAGGCTTTGACGCACATCCTGGGCCGCGCGTCCCAGGTCGCGACCCGACACGCTGGCTTCAACCGCTATACGACGCAATCCACCTTCGCGACGAATGGCGGCAGGCCCTTCGCCCTGTTCGATCGAAGCCACCTTCGACAGCGGAATGCGGATACCGCTGTGGGTATCAATCAATAGGTTGCCAATACTGTTGACGTCGCCACGGCGCGCATCGTCCATACGAATAACGAGATCGAACCGGCGTTGCCCCAACCACACTTCGGATACATCGTCACCGACGAGGCCGGTGCGCACGGCATCAATGACGTCGCCGGGCGCCAAGCCGACCTGCGCCGCCGTTGTGCGATCGACCACGATTCGCAACTGCGGGATGCCGGCGAGCGGTTCGGCGCGAAGATCCGTCAGGCCGTCAACCTTTTCCATCAGCTCCTGAGCGTCGCCGGCGATCTTCGATAGCGTCGCCAAGTCCGGACCGAACACGCGAACCGATAGATCAGCCGGGGTGCCTCCCAAGCCTTCATCGATTCGCATGCCCAAGGGCGTGGTGAACAACACCGACACTCCCGGCGCATGCTCGAGTTCTTCACGCATCCGTGTCTCGAGTTCCGAGAGATCCCCCCTGACGTCTGGTTTCAACACCACGAGCACGTCAGACAAAGTGTGCGGCATGGGATCTTCGGTTCGCTCCGCGCGCCCTGTGCGCCGCACGACGTCTTCGACTTCTGGGAACTTGCGGAGGATGTCCTCAACCCGGTGATTCAGCTGATCGACCTGCGCGAGCGACGCTTCGGCGGGCACCACCGTCTGCAGTAAGAACGCTCCTTCGTTGAGCGGCGGGATGAAATCGCTGCCAAGACGAAGGCCGAGCACGATGATCGGCACAGCGAGGACCACAGAGCCAATCTGCACCAGCGATGGTCGCCGTAAACTGGCATCCAGCAACGGCGCGTAGAGTCTCTTGATCCACCGCACGATCAGCATGTCGGCTTCACCGTGCGGGGATGGACGGAGCAGAAGCGCCGCTAAGGCCGGAATCATCGTGAGTGCGAGCACGAGTGACGCCGCGAGCGTGGCCACGACCGCCGCTGCCAGCGGTCGATACATGCGACCCTCGATGCCCGTCATGCTGAACAAGGGCGCAAACACGGCGACGACGATCATCACGGCAAAAGCAATGGGCCGCCCGACTTCAATCGCCGCTTGAAGCGCACGCGATTGCCGAGAGCCGTCGCTCCGCTCCTGTAGTCGATGCAGGATGTTCTCCGTCACGATGATCGACGCGTCGACCAGCAGGCCGACTGCAATGGCCAGTCCGCCCAAGGTCATGGTGTTCAGGCCGACTCCCAGTCGCGACAGCGCAATTGACGCCAACGCAATTGAGATCGGAATGGTCAACGTCACCAACAGCGCGGACCGGAAGTCCCCCAACAGCAGGAGCAACACAAGCACGACGCCGACTCCGCCAAGCATCACGGCCCGGCTGACGCCTCCGAGGGCTTCATCGACCAGTTTCGACTGGTCATAGACCGGCCGAAGAGTAACTCCCTTGGGAAGGCCACGGGAGATATCCTCGATCGCGGCGCGGATGCCTTCCGCGACGTGTACGGTGTCAGCGCCGAATTGCTTCACCACGCGGCAGCTGACCACTTCGCCTTGCAGCCGGTGGGCGATGCCTCTACGAACCGCTGGGGCCTCCCGGACTTCGGCAATGTCGCCAATCAGCACTGGGACGCTCCCGCGCACCGCAACGACGGTGGCGCGGAGGTCGTCGATGCTCGTGATGCGTCCAATAACGCGCACACCCCATTCCATGGCGCCTTGAACGATGATTCCTCCGGACGCGTTCTCGTTGCTTTCCCCAACAGCGTGCTGAACTTCTTCAAGGGTCACATTACGAGCCAGCATGCGATCGGGATCGATCTGGACCTGGAACTCACGGAAATAGCCTCCAAGACGCTCCACCGCCGAGACGCCCGGAACCGCGAGTAACCGATTCTTGACGTCAAACTCCGCAAGGTCCCGAAGCGTCATCAAGTCCGCTGTGCCGGGCTCCGCCTCCAACGTGAACTCGAAGATCTCGTTCAGCCTCCCTGTCAGGCTTGAGATCAACGGGGGCTCGGTTCCCGGAGGCAGTTGCGAACCTGCCTGCTGCACGCGCTCCGCCACAAACTGTCGAGACCGGTAGTAGTCCGCTTCAGTGTCGAACTCGACGGTGATCTGACTCACGCCGAGCTGAGACACTGAGCGGACGCGACGAATGTCTGGCAGACCTGCGAGCGCGGACTCCATGGGAATCGCGATCGCCGTTTCGAGTTCCTCGGGGGTCATCGCCGCGTTCTGGAGGATGACGTTGAAGACCGGCGATGCGAGATCCGGGAGCACGTCACGCCGGAGATTCTGCGCGGCGATGGCTCCAACCGCCGTTGCGGCGCCCATCAAGAGCGCGACCAACGGAAGGCGAGCGAAGCATGCGGTTACGATTCGTGAGATCACGATGATGTCTCCGTCTAATGGTGGTCGGCGCCGCCGAGGCCACGAGCTTTCTCGGCTTCGGCCTTGAGCACGAACGAACCATCCACCACGACGCGCTCTCCAGCCTTCAGGCCTTGAACGATCTCGACCTGGCCGCCGATATCTCGGCCGCGTCCCACCTGACGCACTTCGAAATGGCCCTCGTCCTTGGGTAGGAACACGACCCATTCGCTGCCGATGCGCTGCAGCGCCCCTGACGGCACGGTCAAGATGGACGCGGTGGAATCGCCAATTGCGAGTTGCGCCGAGGCGGACATGCCGGGACGGAGTGTGCCATCCGGATTGGCCACTACGATCCGCACCGGGATCGTTCGAGACTCAGGATCGACCTGACCGCCGACTTGGCTGACGCGACCCGTCATCGTTCGCCCTGGCAGCGCCGCCACGCTGACGTTCGCCGTCGTCTCAGACTTGATGCGAACCGCGTCTCGCTCGAAGGCGTGGACCGTCAGCCACAGTTGAGACAGGTTTGCAATCTTGAACAAGGCCGGCGATGAGTCGCCGGTCGCCTGTCCGATGACGATGGCGCGCGCGATGACGACACCTGAGACCGGAGCCCGCAAGACAAACCGCGCCGACTCTGGCGATGAGTCCGCCGGCGCCGCGCCCAACGCCCGAACGGACGCATCCGCGGCAGCCGCTTCTGCTTCACTTGCGGCCAATTCGGCCTCGGCCTCTTGCACCTCTCGTTGCGGAGCGATTCGCTCGGCGGCCAAGGCTCGCTTTCGTTCCAAGGCGGCGCGCGCGAGCGTGACCCGGCCTGCGGCCGCCATGACCGCGCCACGTGCGCGGCCCAGGTCGACGCTTTGCAACTCGGCGAGCGGCGTCCCTTGTTGAACACGATCACCAATGCCGACCATGACGCGTGTCACACGGCCCGATAGAGGAGCGGCTACCTCGGCATATGCTTCCTCATTGACCATCAGTTCGCCCAGGATGGTGGCGAAGTTCTCGGCGGAGGTCGATTGCTGCACGTCGGCTGTGGTGATGCGCAAGTCCCGGAGCATGTCGACCGGCACTTCGAGCTCGTTGCTATGAGACTCGGGTTTCTCGGTCTTATGCTCGGCCTCCTCGGTCGGCGGTGGCGGAGTGCGACCAAAACATGAGCCGCAACCGGTGCTCGCAACGACGAAGGCGAAAAGAACGGCGGTACGCAACCTCATTGAATGACTCCTGCCACGGCATCAAGCTCCACGGTGGCGATAGCGATTTGGCGCAACCGTTCCAGTTGCTCCCGACGGACCTGCATGGCCTCACGTCTCAGCACGATCCAGTCGACGACGCTAATCTGGCCCGTCTCATAACTGCGGCGAGCCAGGCCTTCGTTGTCGATTGCGGCAGGCAGTGCGCCTCGTTCAATGACCTCAAGAGCCTGACGAAGTGCGTTGATTGACTGCACTTTGGCGCGAACCAGCACCGACCACGATCGGGCCATGGTGTCGCGTTCGGCGCGCAGCGAGGCAATCAGCGCTGTTGCTTCCGCGCTAACGTCCTGTCCCTTGTTGAACAGCGGCAGGGTCACGACCAAGCCCCCGAGCAGGACGTGGTCGCCTTCGTCCCGGTCGTACCGGGCGGTCAGGCCAAACTGAGGTTTGCCGGCGGCTTTGGCGAGAGCGAGCCGCGCTTCTGCGTGCCGGATGTCGGCGTCGATGGCGCGGAGTTCGGGGCGTGCATCGATCGCGCGAAGCAGCTCGTCGAGCGATCGTGTGTTGTATGTGTCGGATTCACTTGCGATTGATGGAAGGGTTGATGCGCCGAGTAGTGCTCCCAGGTCTCCTAACGCCGCCAACCGCTCGGCGTCCATGGCTGCACGCTCAGATTCGAGCCGCGAGCTCTCAACCCGCGCGGTGTTCACGTCTAGTGCGGCGATGTCGCCAAGTGAGAATCGTCGCTCGGCAATCTGCGATACTTCAGAGGCGAGTTTGACGGCGTCCGCAAGCTGACTGACGAGGCGCTCGAGGTATTGCGTTTTCAAAAAGACGATCGCCGTCTCTTTCGCCGCATTCCGCTGCGCCGCGACCAGTCTCGCTTCCGCACTCGCCACGCCTTCGTTGGCGGCACTGATGCGCGCATTCCTACGGCCACCGTTCTCGAACATCTGGCTGACGCCAAGACCGAAATCGATCTGCCTGCCTGCGTCCGCGAAGCGAGGACCAGCCCCGGCATCGACCTCTGGATTGTCGAGTCTCATGCCGGCGGCGACGCGCGCAGCCTCGGCTTCTGCAACGCGGGCACGAGCGGCAATGACGGTTGGCGATTTTTCGCGAGCCGTCGCCAGCGCTTGGAAAAGCGTAAGTGGACCATCTTGCGCTCGAACTCCTGCCGCTGAAACGGCAAGGCAGACAAGCGCGTACAGACAAGTACGAACCGACATCAAACCTCCGATGACGCGACACTGCGCGCCAATCTGAACGCGTGGACGTGCTTACAGCGTTGCGGAGGCTAGCGGAACGTGCAGAATTTCTCGGACTGGAGCGTCAGGAGGGAGGGCGATAACCGCATGCGAGCGGCTACCGACGCCTGATCGGACTGATTGGTCGGGAACGATCTCGATCTGGAAGGCGTGACTCAATGGACCGCAGTCGCAAGTCGAGCAGAGTGGTGAGCAATCGTCGTCTGGGTGCTGTGGCTCTACAATGGCGCAGTCTTCCGCCAGTACTAACGGACTGAAAGCGGTCTGAAAGACCAGTGTTCCGAGCAGGAGCACCAGCGAGAGCTTCACGACAATAAGCCTACCGCGTGTTGCACCGACACGTCCAACGTACGCTGCGATTGGTGTAATTTGCATAATCCGCAAAGCGCACGATTACCGACGAAGCACGCGGAATCATCGCGACGCTGCTGGACCAACCCAGTCGAGAGCTAGCTCAGCATTCGTCTCCAAAATGTCTCCACGACGAGGGAAGAATAGAGAAGACTAGGGTGGACGGCAGTGAACCAAACGAAACGACGTAACCGCCTGTGATTCATGCGCTTAAACCAGAAGTCGCGCGCTATCACCAACTTAGAAAAAGTCACTGCTTAAGGTTCGAGTCCCGTCCACCCCGCCACTCATTCGGGCTTCGCCCTCATTCGTGTCGGGATGGCCGGCCACGTTCAGACCGCCAAGGCCTTCGGCCTTGGCAAATCAGTGCGAGTCCCGTCCACCCCGCCACTTAACTCTCGCTAGATAGACAACTTACCGATCTAGCGATCCGCCGTCTCCAGAATCTCCACAAGATGCGGTAGGGGGGTTCATTCATGGGCAAATACCTACGATTGGTGGCAGGAACGAATCGCCTATCCCGTCAACTCCCTTGAGGATTTGCTGCGGGCACCTTCGCGCTAGCCAGAAGCTTCCGCCAACACATCGAACGGGTCATCGCCATGCGAGGCGCCATCGCGAGTCAGATGCGCACCGTGGTGAAGCGTTGAGTTACTGTGCGTTTCGGAGTTAGGAGCGGGCGTCGCAGCGCAGAGCTTCACCTCCGCCAATACCGCAGGGCCGCCCTGAAAGGTCTGCGGTACGGGCAACTTGAAATGCCGCGTTTAGGGCTGCCCAACCAACTCCGAAATGACGGCGAGATGGTGATTGTCGTGTTCCGCGGCGAAGAACAGGTGATCGACGAGCCGCATCTGCTGCTTCAGCCTCGGGTGCAGCATCGAGCGGCCGAAGGCGTCAGACGGCAGCGCGCTGACGCGCTCCAGCAGCCTCCGCCGCGCCGCACGGAACTCAACGAGGATCTCTCCAACATCGCGCGTGTTGTGATTCGCCTCTTCGGTCTTGCGGTTGCGCAGGTCGGCGGCCGTCAGCGTGTCACCGCCCACGGCGAAATCGTCCACCCGCGCCGTCCAGAGTGGCTCGAGATCGAGGAGATGGCCGGCGTGCTCCTGCGCGGACCATTTGTCGCCACGCCTGCGGATCAGGACGTCGCGGGGAACGCCGCGCACGATCTCCTCCAAACGCGGTGGCGTGCCGCGGAGCCGGATACAGATGTTGGGATATTGCTCGACGGGGAACGTGAACTCGAACGTGCGTTCGAACCAGGCGGGGACGTTGCTCATCGCTTAAAGGTAATCTCGTGTCGCTGAAACTAAAAGTTAGGGCCGGTGCCGAAGACCGCCGTGTGCCTGTGCAGTTCGGCGACAATCCCTCGCCTGACCCCGCAAGTAATCTGCCCTCGGCTGCATTACCTGTTACGTGTCCTCTCTTGGCAGAGGCCGCATGAGCGTTCTTGTCCTGGCGCGAGTTTCGCCGCATAAACGATCTCGGCCACGTGGTGCAGGTAACCGACGGTCTGCAATAGCAGAGTCGTCGTGCGCCCCGCGCCGATTCAGTTGTTTACAGCCATTCTTGCGGATACGACGAACAGGCGCCCGCCGGCACTTCATGCTGCGATCACGCCATTGATGGTCGTCACGCATTGCCCCCCGACACCTACCTTTCCATCGTAGTCAACCCGCACAGCCACCCGGCCCGCGCGGCCGAGGCACCGCCCCTGGGTCGCCACATATCGGGTCGTGCCCGAAGGCAAGAGACGGTTAGCATGGCGGAACACGGCGATGCTGCCGTTGCAACTCCCGCAAATTGGATCCTCGTTGATCCCTTGCGATGGCGCGAAAGTTCTCACCTCAATGTCCGCTTCGGTTCCATCCTTCGCAGCGAACAGCGTCACGCCCGTGACGCCGACGCGACTCTCAAATGCCGCGGATCGTGCGAAGTCTGGCTTCAGCGATAGCAGCCGGCCGACATTGGAGACGCACGCTACGATCCATACAGGACCGACGTTGACAATCGCCGGGTGGGCCTCACGATTGATTCCTGTCCCGAGAATCGCTTCCAATTCCTCGACATCGGAACCATCGAGCGGCGTCAGCGTCGCGGCCGGCAACGAAAACGATAATTCGCGATTCGCGCCCTTTCCGTCTGCACTGAGTTGAACCAGCCCGGCACCGCATTCTTGAACGAGCCGGCCATCGCGAGCCACCACACGGCCTGCCTCAAGCGCCGCATGCGCAGTCCCGAGTGTCGGGTGGCCTGCAAAGGGCAGCTCGCTGCGAGGAGTGAAGATACGAAGCCGGTAATCGGCTTCGGGCCGTTCCGGCGGCAGCAGGAACGTCGTCTCCGACAGGTTCGTCCAAGCCGCCACAGCCTGCATCGCCTCCGTGTCCAAGCCCTCCGCATCCAGAAGGACGGCAACCGGATTACCTCGAAAAGGAGTGGAGGTGAAGACGTCGACAACCTTGTAGGCGCGTGACATTGCGGTGCGTCCTTATTGAATGTTCACCAGCGGGTGCGGCCCGACGCCCGCCCTTTGACACTATAGTAGACTACTTCTACTATCAGACATCCACGGAATTTCGCCGGAGCGCAAGAGCGGCACATGACGACGACCACGAAATTGATTACACAGTTGGAAGCCACGCGGAACGAAACGCTGAAATATTTCGAGCTCAGCGACGCGGATCTCGACCGCACCTACGGGCCCGGCAAGTGGTCGGTGCGCTTTCTGTTGCATCACCTGTCGGATTCGGAGACCGTGCTCTACGATCGCATGTGCCGGGTATTGAGTGAGCCGCGTTGAAGGACGAAATGGAGATAGTCGCGTTGCACAACGAGCACCACCCCGCACACATTCGCAGCGCGTTGCAGACGACCGACGATGGTCTTCGCAAATCTTGACGGTATAGTGGGTCAATATCGACGATGGGAAACGTGAAAGCGCCTCGACGGAATGCCGAAACGCGGCAAGCCTCGTTCAGTACTGGCCGCCGCCTGAGCCTGGTCGACCTTGGCAAACGCGTACATAAGCTCCGCGTCGAACGCGGAATGTCTCTAGAGCAACTTAAAGAACGCTCCGGGGTCAGCCGGAGCATGATTTCTGCCATCGAGCGCGGCTCTAAAGCCGCAACGGTCTTGGTACTTGACCGACTCGCCACTGGTCTCGACACGAGTCTGGCACGGCTACTCGCGAGCGAGCGACCCGCGCATGTCGTCTTCCTGCCTCGTCAAGTACAGCCAGTCGCCCGCGATGCATCTGGTTGGGAGCGGCGGATCCTTTCGCCGGTGTTGCCGGGGGTTGAATTTGAATTCATGCGGACGACACTCGGCCCGAATGTCGACGCTGGAGTCTTTTTGCCCCATGCCGCCGGTTCGCGCGAATACGTAGCAGTCGAGAAGGGCACGCTACTACTCACCCTCGATGGCCACCCGTACAAACTGAACGCAGGCGACAGCATCTACTATGACGGCGATTGCCTTCACGCTTTCGCCAATCCCACTCGCACGCCGTGCGTGTATTACCTGGCGATGGACGTTACCGGAGATGCGGCCGGCACGGTGCATCGTCCTGCTCCGGTGGTTGATTTATCAGCCGCGAAGCATAACCGCGGCCGACGGAAGGCGTCGACACGGTGACGCCGTCGTTCGATCGAACCAAATGGGAATGGCCTGTTGAGGAGATCAGGCGGGTCGGTTATCGCGTTGTCGATTTGATTGCCGAGCACCTTGCTGAGTTGCCTGGAAGACCAGTATTTCAGCCATTTCCATCGGAGCTTGCGAGACGTTATCTGGATTCTGTTCCACCGGTGGTTGGCGTCGACGCTGACGCAATCCTTGACCGCTTCGCCTCCGAAGTCGGGGCGTTCCCGTTTGGCAATGGCCACCCGCGGTTCTTCGGGTGGGTGAACTCACCTCCGGTCGTGATCGGCATATTTGCAGAGGCGTTGGCCGCGGCGATGAATCCGAGCTGCGCCGGAGGTAATCACGCGGCGATCTACGTTGAGCGGCAAGTCATCGACTGGTTCAAGCAGATTGTTGGGTTCCCGCCGGAGGGAATGGGGTTACTGGTCAGCGGCGGATCCATGGCCGCCTTAACCGGCTTGGCCGTCGCCCGCCATGCGAGGGCCGGCATCGATGTGCGAGCGGCCGGGCTGGGCTCCAGCCCGCAGCGCTTGCTGGTGTACAAAACCCGCGAAGCGCATGGATGTCATCAGAAGGCCGTAGAACTCCTCGGCCTCGGTAGCGACAGCGTGCGGACGGTGAGTCACGACCGATCGTTGCGAATGGATCCTGCCGCGCTCGAATCACGCATTCGTCTCGACCGAGAAGCCGGGGATCGTCCGCTCGCCGTCATCGCCACAGCCGGGACCGTGAATACCGGCGCCATCGACCCGATCGGCGACATCGCAGACATCTGTTCTCGAAACGGTCTGTGGTTACACGTCGATGGCGCGTACGGAGCACCTGCCGTTCTTTCGCCAGCGTACGAGAACTTGTTGAGAGACATGTCGCGAGCAGATAGCGTCGCCATCGATCCGCATAAGTGGTCATACGTTCCGGTGGAGGCCGGCCTCATTCTCGTACGTGATCGTGAAATGATGCGCGCGACATTCTCACTTGTTCCTGCGTATCTGCGAACGGACGACAACGTCGAAGGCGTGGCTGGACCACCATGGTTCAGTGAATACGGATTTCAGCAGACCCGGTCGTTTCGCGCGCTGAAAATATGGATGGCGCTTCAGTACCACGGCCTGGCAGGCTACCGAGCGGCTATTGAACACGACCTGGAGCTCGCCGCGGATCTGGCGGACTCGCTGCGGCGAGCGAGGGATTTTGAACTGCTGGAGCCACAGACCCTCAGTGTTGTGTGTTTTCGATATCGTCCACCAGACCGCTTCGCCGACGCTGCATTTGTCGATGCTCTGAACAAGGCCGCGCTTGAACGGCTACAGCTATCAGGCACTCTGTTTCTGTCCAGCACGATGATCGACGATCGGTTTTGGCTCCGAGCCTGTATCGTGAATCCCCGCGCAACGCGTGGCGACGTGCAGTTTATCCTCGACGCGGTCAGAGAATGTGCGCGCGCTGTGACTGTCGAGCGTCCGTCGTAACCGACGCCTTGGCCGACTCAGCTTCCACTTTCGCGCACCTCCGCCAGCGCAGTCAGAGCGGCGTCCACATGAATGGCGGTCGTATCGAGGCAGGGGACAGACGTCGATGCACTCCGCAGCAGCAGCGGCAATTCTGTTCCCGCCAGTATGACTCCGTCGATTCGTCGCGCCTCGGCACATCGGTCGATCATCGAGACAATCCGATTTCTCGAACCCTCCAGGAACGATCCTTTCAGCAGCTCATTGACGTACACATCGTGCACGTCCATCTGCTCCGCGTCCGAAGGTACAACCAATTCGAGACCTTGATGGGTCGCGACACGTTGAAAGAACGAGCCGCTCATCACAAACTTCGTACCAAGCAGCAGTAGCCTCAGCATGCCTGCATCGCGCGCATGTTGGCACGTGGCTTCGACAATGCTTATCAATCGGAGTGGCGCCCTCTCACGCACATCGTCAAAGACCACGTGCGGCGTATTCGCCGCGATGATACCGAGGGTCGCACCCGCGCGCGACAGCGTTTCAATCGCCGAGAGCAGGTATGCCGTCAAGGCGGGGAGATCGCCGTTTCCGACCATGCGAAGGACTTCATCGACGTCGATGCTGTTGATGACGACACGTGGACTTGCCTTCGTGCGAGCGCGATAACCGGTCACGAGTCGCCTGTAGTAATCGATTGTGGATTCCGGACCGATGCCTCCGACGACTCCCAGTAGAGGTGCAGACATGTCTAGCCAAGCGCGGTCGCTTCGATTTCGATCAGAGCTCCCTTCGGAAGGTTCCCCGATTCAATCGTCGTGCGCACCGGCGGCGTATCGTTAAAGAAGCGGCCGTAGACCTCGTTCATCTCAGCGAAATCAGTCATCGTCTTCAGATAGACCACACACCGAACGACGTGTCTCAGTTCCGAACCTGCTGCCAGCACGAGTTCGGAAACGTTCCGAAGCGCCTGCTCCGTCTGCTCGCGAATGCCGCCGTCGACGATCCGCATCGTTGAAGGATCGAGTGGAATCTGACCGCTGAGAAAAACGAACCCGTTCGTCTTGATTGCTTGCGAATACGGCCCGACCGGATTCGGGGCGGCAGGTGTCGATATCGTGGTCACGTATAGGCCTCCATCGCTGAATGAGCAGTCGCGCGCACCGCGATTCCGTAAGCGCCTCACGAGCAGCAGTCAAATCGTCGGCTCCTCACAATCAATGACACGGACTTCGGGAGAACGTTATCGACGGCGCGCGCTGCGAGACGCTTTGGAATTGGTGCCTCTGATCGGTGATCAGGTTACTGAACGATAGTGTCCCTCGCAAGTTCACTTCTTGAAGTTGTTGCGTGCCCCGGCTGCCATTAATCCGGGAATTTTCAGGTCGGGGAATCGCTGCCGCATTGCCGTCACGAGGTCATCCGGCGTGGCCGCGGATTCCATCAAACGATCGAACTCCGCGAGGTACGACTGCATGAATGTCAGGACTTCGGGCGTGTCGGGTGCGGCGACGTCGGCTTTGTGACCGGGTACGACTATCGCCGGCTTCAGGTCGGCGATCTTTTTTATTGACAATCGCCATGCCGCTCGTGAAGCCGTGTCCGAATCGCCCAACCACGGGTGGATGCCGCTGAACGCGAGGTCGGCCACGAGCGCAGCCCGGAGCGACGGAATCCAGAGCGCCGCCGCGGCCGGTTTCCGGACATCACCGCCCAGGTCAGCAATCACCTCGAGTCGATTGCCGTCGACGGTCAAGGGCTCTTGCGGTAACAGCTGCGGCGTAACAAGAGTGTCCGGAGCGTCGGCGTTCGGCCGCTTGCGCTCAGCCGCGAAATCCCGCGCCGATCGTTCGTTAAAGTCGGCGAGGGTAGAGGCCGCCATGTACACGGGCGTGTTGGGGAGCCTCTTTAACACTTCCATGGCTCCCATGTAGTGATCGTGATCGGCGTGGGAAATCACAATGGCCTTAAGCCGCGTTCCTGTCGCGGCAACGCGGTCAGCGAGCCGCTTGCCGTCGCTCACCTTGTATTGCCCATCCCACAACACAGATTCAGTGGGACCCACGATGATTGTCGCCACGACACGAAACGCGGCGTCGCTGTCAGCGCCAACATGCTCAAGCCGCAGCTGATTCTGTACGGCAGCGGGCACGGTTGACATGAGCCACATCACGACTGCCACGCTTACCGCGACGGGCCTCGGTCGCAGCAACGCCTTCGATTCACGGCTGCCCATGCACAGCTCCTTCCCTTTGCCTTCGCCCGCCTTCGACGCACCACTCGGGGTGGCGGGCATCGCCCTCATAGTAGAATTTGTGTACTATAGTGTCAATTACTTAACCGACGCTCATCACCGCGATGAGCGCACCTCAAGGAACCTAGGTACATGTGGCGATTTCCATCGTTCGAGAGTCTCGTCCAGGACACGCGTTACGCGATTCGCAGCCTCGTCAAAACACCAGGATTCAGTGTGGTGGCCATGCTTGTCCTTGCGATTGGCATCGGCGCCAACACCGCGATGTTCAGCCTGGTCGACGCGATGTTGCTCCGTGGGTTGCCGTACGCCGACCCCGATCGCCTCGTCGTGCTGTTCGGCACCTTCCAACGGACGACGGCCGAGCGGCGCGGTAACTCATTTCTGGATCATCGCGATTGGCGCACGATGTCGACGCATTTGGAGGACCTCGCCGCCTACTGGAACACCACCCTGACGCTCGAGGGGCTTGATGAACCCGAACGCATCCAGGTAGAGGCCGTATCGGCGCCGTACTTCTCGCTCTTAAGGGTCGCGCCGGTCTACGGGCGCACGTTTCGTGAGGACGAAGATGCCGTCCCGAATCGCGATCGCGTCGCCGTGCTGAGCGACGGGCTGTGGCGGCGGCGTTTCGGCGGTGATCCCAGCATTGTGAATCGCACGATTCAGCTCGGCGGCCAGACGTACGCGGTAATTGGCGTGATGCCGCAGGGATTCACCGGCGTGTCGGACACCGCACAGCTGTGGGTGCCGTTCATGATGTCGAACTTCTGGCAGCTCGATCGTCGCGACCATCGCGGCTTTCTGACCCTGGCGCGACTAAAGACGGGCGCGACGATTCAGCAGGCACAGGCGGAGCTCGACGGCATCTCCGCGCAGCTGGTCAAGGCGTACCCGGCGACCAACGAGAATCGCGGGGTCGCCGTCGATCCACTCACCACGCAAGTGTTCGGGCCGCTCGAATCCATCGTGCTGACGCTGATGGCCGCCGTCAGCTTCGTCTTGCTCATCGCCTGCACGAACGTCGCGAACCTGCTGATCGGACGGGCGGAGACTCGCCAGAAGGAAATTGCCGTGCGGACCTCGCTCGGAGCCGGACCCGCGCGGCTGTTTCGCCAGCTCGTCACCGAGAGCTGTGTGCTGACGCTTACCGGCGCCGCGGCCGGAGCGGGTCTCGCGTTTCTCACGGTGAATGCGGTCGTCGCGCTGAGTCCGATTAAATTCCCGTCGTTCGTGCAGCCGGGACTGAACCTGGTGGTGCTGGCGTTTACGGGTGGCGTCGCGATCGTCGGCGGCATCCTGCTCGGTCTCGCGCCGGCGTTGCACTCGCGGCCCACGCGCCTCGCCGACGCGTTGAAGGATTCAGCGCGCGGCGGCTCGGGCGGCATCCGTTCGCAACGCCTGAGGAATGCCCTCGTCATCGCCGAAGTCGCGATGGCGATTGTGTTGTTCATCGGCGCCGGACTGATGATTCGGTCGAGTCAGAAACGCGCGGTCGTCGATCCCGGCTTCGACGCCGAGCGGCTGTTGGTCATCAGAGCGAGCATCCCGACCGTGCCGACTCCGCGGGCGGCCGCGCCTGCCGCGGGCCAACCTCCGGCCCGGCCAACCTACGTGTTGTCCGGCCGTGAGTTGCTCGAGCGCGTCCGCGCGGTGCCGGGGGTCGTCTCTGCGAGCCTGTCGTCCGACGTACCGCTGGATGTCGGCTTCGCCGCGGCTTTTTACCTCCCCGAGGGTGACACGACGACCGACGCCCAAAACTTCCCGCGCGCTTTCTGGCACCGCGTCAGTCCGACGTTTTTTGAAACCATGCGAATTCCGGTGACATCGGGCCGGACATTTACGGACGCCGACCAAACGCCCACCAGCGTGGCGGTCATCGTCAGTGACAACGTGGCGAAACGCTTCTGGCCGAACCAGAATCCGATCGGCAAGCGGATCAAGTTCAATGGGCAGCTCCTGCCGGAGAATCCCTGGCTGGAGATTGTCGGCACCGTGGCGGAAACGAAATACCGCGGCCTGCCGGATAATCCGACTGCGGATCCGGACGTCTATCTTCCTGCAGTCGATCGGTCACCGCAGCCAGTGTTGATTCGCACGGCCATCGATCCCACCGCCATTGCGCCGGCCGTGCGCGCGGCCATTCGCCGGAATCAGCCGACGCTCGCGCTCTATGGTGAGACGACGATGACCGCGCTGGTCGAGGGTCAGACGTCAGCCTCCCGCTTCACGACGTGGATCCTCGGGCTGTTTGCCGCGGCTGCGCTCGTGCTGTCGATCATCGGTATCTATGGTGTGATGGCGTATCTGGTCACGCAGCGGACGCGTGAGTTCGGCATCCGGCTCGCGCTGGGTGCGACGCGAATCGATCTCGTGACCGCCGTGCTCCGGCACGGCGTCGTGCTCATTGCAGTCGGTACCGTTGTCGGAGTGGCGATCGCAGGCGGATTGTATCGATTCTTCAGCTCGCAGCTGTTCGAGGTCACGGCGGTGGACATCTCGTCGGGTCTGGCGATTCTGTCGCTAGTCGCCGCTGCGGTCTTCGCGTGTGTGATTCCGGCGCTTCGCGCCACACGCGTCGATCCCGTCAGCGCGCTGCGCAATTAATTGTCCGGAGACCGTCGTACCGCTGGAGCGTCCCTGTGATCACGAAGCCCGATGTTGAAGCCGCGCTCAGGCGGATCCGGGCCGGTGTGCACAAGACGCCACTCGTTTCAGCCACGCGGCTCGGCAAGCGTTCAGGTGACGTCCACCTCATGCTCAAATGCGAGTCGATGCAACGCACGGGCTCGTTCAAGGCCCGCGGCGCGCTCAACGCGATGATGCGGCTCACGGATGCCGAGCGCACGAAGGGCGTCGTGACGGTGTCAACCGGCAACCACGCGCAAGCGTTGTCGTGGGCAGCGGCCCTCGTAGGTTCGGACTGCGTCGTCATGCCCGACGGCGCGTCGGCGGCGAAGATCGAAGCCACCAGAGGGTACGGCGGCAGGGTCGAGCTCGTGAGCGGCGAGACGATTCGCGCATTCCAGCGCGCCGAGCAGCTCGCATCGCCAGGGCGAGTCATGGTGCATCCATTCGGGGACCCGCGGGTTGCGGCCGGACAGGGAACGGTAGGACTGGAGATCCTCGAACCGTCGCACGACTTCGACGCTGTGGTGGTGCCGATCGGAGGAGGTGGGCTGATCGCAGGCGTAGCGACAGCGATCAAGGCCGCGCGACCCCACGTGCGCATCATCGGCGTCGAGCCCGAGGGCGCTGCCACAATGCGAAAGAGCCTGGACGCCGGATCGCCGCAACAAATCGCGCCGAAGACGGTGGCCGACGGACTGGCAGCGCCGACGGTAGCCCCGCTCACGCTCGAGGCAGTGAAGCGCTTCGTCGACGACGTGGTGCTTGTGACCGACGCTGAGATTCTCGCGGCGCTGCGCGACGTGCTCGCCTACTCGAAACTGGTCGCCGAGCCCGCCGCCGCAGCGGGCGTCGCGGGGCTGCTCTCAGGAAAGATCAAACTCGGTCGAGGCGCGCGCGTCGTCGCGATCCTCACCGGCGGCAACATCGACCCCGATCGTCTCAAGACACTGCTGTAGCGGAGCTCTCACATGCAAGCAATCGAACGGCATTCCTTCCCCGACACGACAGTTCCCAAGGCATACGGCGCGTATTCGCACGCCGTCGTCGCGGGCGACTTCGTTTTCCTCGCGGGTCAGATCGCACGCGATCCGACCGGCGAATTCGTCGGAGGCGATGTCGCCAGCCAAACGAAACGCTCCATCGAGATCGTGGTGGACATACTCGGACGGTTCGATCTCACGCTCGCCGACGTCGTGCGATGTACGGTGTACCTGGCAGACATCGCGGACTTCCCCGCAATGAATGCCGTATTTGCCGAGGCATTCGGGGCCACGTTCCCAGCGCGCAGCACTCCACAGGTCCAGATGCCGTACGGGGCCAAGGTTGGCCTCGAGGTCACCGCCTTCCGCGGATCCCGGCGGGTTGCGACACAACCATGACGTCAAATGCCACTCCTTCTCCGGGGGTGGCGTCGTCCGGCCACGTCAGGCGCGTCGCTCGAACATGCTGATTCGAGTGACCTCGGCAACTTCCATCTTGTAATACTCGTACCACTGCTGCCGACCTTGGTGCTGCGCGACTCGATGGCGCTCCTCTTCGCGCCACTGCTTCAGCGTCTCGGCGTCTTCCCACCACACGATTGTGAGCCGCTCGCCGTCATTCGCCGTGTACGATTTGACGTCGATGAACCCCGGCATCGTCTTCGCCAACACGTCCATCTCGTCCGACATGGCGTTGTAGCCCTCCGGATTCGCAACGAGCTTGGATCGGAAAAGTACGATGATCATTGGCCGATTCTAGCGTCTGCCCGCGAGCAGGTTCATGGGTGAAGGGTCTCGTTCGGCGGCACGCTTTGAAGGCGCGCGGATCTCGCCTCCATCGTCTTGATCACCGCCGTCATGTCTTGAGCGGCCAAGCCGCTCGCCGCGCTCTCGCCATATAACTCGCAGCACGCCTCGATCAACGGGCAGGCGGCCCGCGCCTGCGCGGCGGCAGCGGTGATGAGCTGCGTGCTATTTAGCGCGCCGGCAATCGCCGCATGGGGCGTGAAGTCACTCGCGATCAGCGACGCGAGCTTCAGTCGCGAAACCGTGCTCGCCATCGGACCCGCATCGAGCACTGCTTGGAGGCGCTCACGATCGAGGCCATAGCGATCGGCAAAATGCACGGCCTCCGTGAGCCCGGTCACCATCACCAAGAGAAACAGATTCACCGCCAACTTCATCAGCAGGGCATGGCCAGCAGGCCCGCAGTACACGGCTTCACGGCACATCGGAGTCAGCAGGGGCCGGACGGCGTCGGCGACGGCTTGGTCGCCCGCCAGCATCGCCACCAATTGACCACGTTCGGCGGGGATCCGAGAGCCCGACACGGGGGCTTCGAGGAATCGGCCACCCACCGCGAGAACCTCTCGCTCGAGCGCGCGTGAATCCTCAGGGGCGATGGAACTCAGGTTGACCAATGTATGGCCCGCAACCAGCGTCGCGAAGCGCGGTGTGCCGCGCGCGAGCACGGCGTCGATCGCGGGACGGTCGAACAGCATCATGAACACTGTGGAGGCGTCCTCGAACACCTCGTCAACCGACGCTGCTGCATGGGCACCGGCGTCACCGAGTATCCGGGACTTGGCTGGCGACCGGTTCCAGACGGTCAGCGCGATCCCCGCCCTTACCAAGTTGAGCGACATGGGCTCGCCCATTACGCCGAGCCCGATGAATCCGATGCGCCCCTGGCGTATATCGTTGGAAGGCATGTCTGGCGCTCCATTCGACTGTCCGAGGCGGTTCAACAGCGACGAACCGTTCGGGTGCGTTTGCCGTCAGTCGTGCCGCAGCGACACGAGCGGATCGACGCTCGCGGCGCGCCGCGCCGGCAAATACGACGCCAGCAGTGCCGACGCGATCAACAGTACGCCGGCGAGCGCGTAGACGCGCGGATCAACCGTGCTCACGCCGAAGAGCATCGTGCGAATGAATCGTGTGCTTGCCGCCGCCAGCACGAGTCCTAGCACGACACCGGTTACCGATGTGCGCAATGCTTCGCCGAGCACCGTCCGCAACAACGTCGCAGGACTCGCGCCCATCGCGATCCGCACGCCGGACTCCTGCGTCTGCGTCGTGACGCCATACGCCATCACGCCGTAGACGCCGCCGATCACGAGCAGCAGCGCGAAGGCCGCGAACACCATGAGCGCGCGCGCGGAGAAACGCTGACTCGCAATTGATTTGCCGATCGTCGCGTCGAGCGCGTCCGCCGAGAACACCGGCAGATCGCCATCGACACTGAGCACCGCGACTCGGATCTGCTCCTGGATGCCGGCGTCCCGGCCGCGCGTCTTGACGAGCATGCCCAGGCTGCGGCCGATTCGCTGATACAGCGCCGCATAGACGTGCGGAGTAGGCGCTTCGTCTAGACGCTCCTGCTTGATCGTCTTGACGACGCCGACGATCGTCAACGACGGCGGGTCACCGTTGGGCCCGCTGCGGCCGATCTGGATTCGACGCCCCACGGCATCCTGCCCATCGAAGAAACGGCGCTCGAGTTCCTCGTCGATAATCGCCACCTGCGCGCTCGTCGTGTCGTCCGTTTCGGCAAACGCGCGCCCGCGAATCACCGGCACGCGCAGCACTGAAAAGTAATCGGGGCTCACGACCGCGAAACCGGCGACCGCCGCTTCCGCATCGAGGGTGCGGCCCGGAATCTGGATCGGAGCCTTCGCCGGCGCCTGTTGAATCGGCACCGTCGTTGTCATCGCCGCCGCCTCGACGCCGGGAATCGCGCGCAAGCGATCGATCAGCCGCTGCACCAGAGTAACGCGTGCCACCGTTGTGCGATATTTATCGAGCTCCGGATTGTTCGGCACCGCGATCCACGTCCTCGCCGTGGTGACGCGAACCGGATCGAACCCAGGATCCACGTTGAGCAGCCGCGTGACGGTGGCAACGAGCAATCCCGCGCCAGTGACGACCACGAGCGAGATCGCAATCTCGGCGATGACCAGTGTGGTGCGCAGCCGACGCTGGCGGCGCCCAGGCGTGAGACCGCGGCCAATTTCCGCGATCGCCGCGACCGGGCGCGTCTTGCTGGCCTGCAAAGCCGGCGCGATTCCACAGGCCAGCGTCGTCACGATCGTGATCGCCGCCGCGAACATAACCGCGATCCAATCGATCCCGATCTCGTGGATACGCGGCAGATTGGCAGGCATCGAGGCAACGACTAGCGATTGCGTCCAGAACGCGGCCACCACGCCGATGACGCCGCCGATCCCTACCGCGATGGTCAGCGCCGCGACGAACGTCGAGAGGCGTGACTTCAGAAGACCGCGGACGCCGCCGCGCAGATCCTGGATAAATGAAGTCATCGCCATCTTTCTATCGTGTGTTCGATATATGTCGGCGACCCACCCACTAGCACAAGCGACTGCTCAGGCAATTGTCCCGCACCCGTCTTTGACACCATGGTGGACGTATTCTACTATAGTAGGCCGAGACCGATCGTTGAACCACGCGGCTATATGCAGATAACATTGCTGACACGGCGAACACGTTCAGGATCAAAACGTCCGCCGCCGCGAACAACGCCTCGACAATTGGACTTTGGCAAATTTGGGCCGGCGCGTCAGGGAAGAGCGTGAGCGTCGTGGTCTGACTGCTCTCTGCCGTTGAACGTGGCGCCAAAGCGGAGAAGCAAGCAGGCGGCTAGACGCGCGGCCATGAATCTGGGTGGGATTTCGGGATGCGTCCGATGGCCCTTTTCATTTCGCATTGCCGGCACGCCGCTAGCACCGTCTCCAAAATGATGTCTCCACGCTTTCGGCTCGATTGCAGGCGTCCGGAGTGACCTGGAGGCGTGACTCCGCCCATCCGGCGGAGATAATGAGCCGGCTCGTGAACCGGTTCGAGTGACCCGCCAACACTGCGAGGGCCGTGATGCCAGACCAAAACGCATGCGGACGCTGTGGACATCCGCTGAAGTCGTACGAGAGCATTTCCGTCGCCAATGTCGGTCTCCGTTGCAACCGGTGCTTCAACGACGAGACCGCTGCGATGATGGGCGTCGACTTCGACAACACGCCGCTGCAGCCGGTCACCATCGCAGACGCCGATGGCGTCGACCACACGTTCGAGTTCCGATCGATGCTCGTGCCAACGGGTCATGCTTTGTCTGCGCGAGAACGCGTGGCCGAGGAGCAAGAGGGCTACGAGTTCTCGGTCCTCGGCGACTTCGACGACAATGCGTGGGACTTGTTCAAGAAGCTGTACGACCGGATTACGGACGGCCTCGCCGTCCGCCACGTGGAGCAAGGAGAGTTCGGCTGGCGAATCACCGATGCACGTCATCTCATCGGGCGCATCACCTGGGATCCCGACCGTGGCGGGGACGTCCCGCTGCTGGTGATCGACGGCCGATCTTTCAGCTGGGATGAAATCGGCCGGATGTTGATGTCCTTTGAGGGTTTCACGTTACGGGCTTTCATCGACGACAGCATCGAGGTCGTCGGAGGCCCGCTCCTGGAGAATGAGGAGAAAGCTTGAATCGGAAATCCTCTCCGCTCGAGCCGCGTCAGTCACGAGCGCTCTGTCGATTTCCCACGCTCAGGTTCTCAGCCTTCCCCAACGTACGCGAGGGCTTCGTGAATCAGAGCCGGCGCGATGCGAAAGCCCTCGGTGAGCATGTCGTCAAGTACGGGCTTGAGCGCCGGTAGCAATCCTTCTCGTCGCGCTTGGACAAGCACACCGAGAGTACCTCGGACGGCGAGACCCCGCGCTTGTGCCACCTCTCGTCCCAGCCGTTCATCGATAAGAAGAAGATCCGCCCGAAGAGATTCTGCGAGGAGGATGGCCGCGGTTTCTCCCGGATCGAGCCCGAGGTCTGATTCGAGCGACGGGTTGTCGACAACCCGTAGCCATCGGGCCTGATGGAGTGCATCGACGCCAGGCGCTGACGGGCGCCGCTCGACGACCTCGTCCCAGACCGCTCGCGGCGCAACGACTTCATCAAAGAGCGCCGGCAGGACGTGAAGGACGCCGACGCGCGCGAGATAGATGAGCGGCGAGCTGTCTGCGATGACCAGCACGCTTCCTCAGCGCTGGTGCTTCGGAATGGCTTCGAGCTCCTGCTTGAAATCGTCGACGTCGTGATCGATGGCGTAGAGCCCGTGCCGCCCGGCCTCGATGAGGAAGTCATCGAGCGCCATGTCGAGCGCACGTGCCGCGGCGGTCCGAGTCAGGCGGCCGCCTCGCACCTCGTCGATGACGAGCAGCAGGCGTGCGCGCCTGGCCAAGTCCGCACTCGGCTGCTCAGCCAACGGGCCGGGAATCTCGACGGTGATCTCCATCGAACGTCTCGTCCCGATTGTAGCTGAAGTCCGCTATTCCGGCATCGGCAGGCGGCTTAGCACCCGCCAGCAACCGACGGTTGTCTCCACCTCTTCGCAACCGGCTGCTGCGTGTTGCGGCGTTTCAAAATCCGGCGTTCTACAAGGCGCAAGCCATGCGGTTATCGACGGACGACAAGCCGCGCGTGATCGCGTGTGCCGACTCAGTCCGCCTCTCGACAGCAGGAAGGAAAGGTATGGTGCTGTGTCGAAAAACTCGACCCACCACCATAGCTTGGCGCCTAGAAGTCCGCCGAAGATGCCCGCAAACCCCGCGTCGATCGCACTCTGTGGCAGATCGGCCCGATTGAGTTCGCGCCGGAACAGCCACAGTCCCACGAGGGCAGCAATCGCGACGAGCATGCCGAAGCTGGTGATCTCAAAGCTTCCGATGCGATACAGGACCGGGTAGGTTGCCGTCTCCCTATGAGGTGACTTTGTTGATTGTAAGACTGTTGATGTACTCAGCAGAAACCGACTTGCCCTTCACCATGAACCCGAGGTTCGGTGCAGCATTACGGATCCCGTAACCTCCGCCGAACAAGACAGGCGGAAACTCATCAAGCTCGCGCCACATTTGTTCGTCCATGAGTTGCTGCAGCACCTTCACAAAACCGACGTCCCTCGAGAAATACACACCTCTCTCCGTGAGTAGCGGCCAGAGTGCTGTGAACGCGTCTTTCGTTGAACTCGGCAGGGCCACGTCGGTGTAAGCAAAACACACCTTCGCCGGCAAGTTATCGCGGGTCATCGTGTCGCGAAACCAACCAGGAATGAATACACAAGCTGAAAGCTCACCAACAGCTTGGACATTCTGCTTCACAACGGCCAGCGGTGCGTTGGCTGCTCCAGCGTCCCAATTGAAGCGTCTCGTATACCGTGTGTGAATGTCCCCACGGTCCTCCAGCGTCGCCGGCGGAAAGCCTTCAAAGCTGTCGAACACGAACAAACGTTTGCCTAACAGCTTAGCAAGTATCGACAACTTGGCAGTGCTTCCGCCAGCATAACAACCACACTCAACTAGGTCACCGTCCGCGTCCAGCGACAAGACCGCCTCCGCCATGATCAACGCGTCCGATTGCCCCGAGTGGATGTCGACCTGCCGGTGGATTTCAGCGAACCTATCTGCAATCTCCCCGCGGATTTCCTGCGTCCACTGGGAGTGTCTACCGTTGGAGACGAATCTTTCTCGAAGCTCGCCGGCTCCATCGCGCCCAACGCGGTCGTGGATATAGGCCACCAGCTCGCGCAGCAATGCTGATCGCCTGGCAAGCGGAAGAATCAGCGTTTCGGCGAGCGCACCAGCGAGTCCCATGCGCGTTGTTTACCGCCGAACGGGACGTCCCGACGTGTGTGAATGTCGGATCTTCCAACCCTCAGGGGTTTTGAGCAGCACCAGGGTCTCGAGACCCTCGTTGTCGAGCATCCGTAGGCCCATCTTCGCCTTGATCGTGTAGCGAGACGTCGCATACGCCGATTCGCCGCCGGGCAACACGGTCACCCTCGTGTCGGTGTGCGCGAATTCGAGGTTCTCGAACGCTCTCAGCTCGGGACCAAGATGGCGATCGCGATAGTCGGCCCAGCCATTGTTGATGCCGGCGCCCTCATAGATAGTGACGTCAGGATGGTAGAACGCGGCAATCCTGTTGAGGTCCTTCGAGAGAAACGCGACATCGTATCCCTTCAACCATGCCTCGACGGCGCCGGCGTCATTGCTTCCTGGTTGTGACGACGCATCCACCAGTTTTGTCACCGGCCCCGGCCGCTTGCTGCCGGCCGGCTCGACCCAGGCGGTGTGCGTGCCGTCCGCGAAGTGTTGATGAGCCTTCCAGGCAATCTCAGAGCCGGTCTGAGGATTGCGAGCGCGGAAGAAGAAATCAGCGGACTCCTTTGGCGGAATGTTGCGCGTCCAGGTAATCGCGACGATTCGATCACCTTTCTTCTCGACCTCGAAGGTTTCGCCACCCATCTTCTCGACTTCGAGCACGGTGACGCCATCTTGGATTTCGAGCCGAACTGAGGTCGTTGCTACCGCGCCTTCGGTTGGCACGCGAACCGAGTATCGTTCTTCGGCGCCTGGGTGCGACTCACGTGGACGAACGCCGACGTGAGCGAGAGCCAACGAAGGAACGGCAAGTGTGAGCAGTAGTGCAGCAATTGTGCGTCTCATCTCAACCATCTCCTTGCGGGCGTTACTTCGTTGCCGGATCAGGGCCGAGCTCGATCACCTTGGCAATCGATTTGTCGTCCTTCTCATCGGTGACGGCCGTGACGACGATCCTCATGCCGACCTTCACGTCCGAGACCTTCATCGCCTTTTTCGCACGTACGACCTTGGTATCCTTGTCGATGCTGACCGTTGCATCCTTCCCGTCTTTGTCCTTGAGCATGACGTGGTCTGCGGCCGCCATCGTCACCGTGCCCATGATTTTGTGTTCATGGCCTGGATGAGCCAGCGCTGCGCCGCTGAGCGCCGTCATCACGATCACCGCCGTCGCCGCCAACATGGATCGTCCTGTCATTGTGTTCCTCTCGATAAACAAATTAACACCACGTTCGAAAGCCGGCCGCCACGCGCCAGCCATCGATGTCACGGCCGGCGTCTCGGGAGAAGTCGGCGGTTCCGCCAAACTGGCGGTGCCACACGACACCGATGTACGGTGCAAGTTCGCGTCGAATCTCATCGCGCAACCTGAGTCCGGCTTCCGCGGCGCTGAGGCGGGCCCGATTCCGCGTTCAGGTATGGATTTGCCGTACAGATTCAGCTCAACCAGCGGCTGCAAGACCAGGCGGTTGGTCATCAAGAGCTCGTATTCAGCTTCGAATCGGGCCAGCGTCGTTGCGGATTCGCTGACGTAGAGCGTGGCCTGTACCTCGAACCACTGGGGCGCGAGTCCCTGGATACCCGCCGTCGCCCATGTCTGCCCAGGACCGGGGCGAAAGTCTTGCCGCACGCCGGCCACAACATCCCACCATCTGGAAAACGAGTGGCCGTATGTGACATGAACTTCGGCTTCTTCGAGACTGGAGCCCTCGGACGCGCCTTTCGAGTGAATCCACACTCGATTCACATCGCCTCCCAGCCACGACTTGATGTCCCAGATTCCGCCCTTGGTCTCGCCCGACCACTGCCGTTCCAGCTGATCGAACAGCACGTAGTGGTTGATGGCGCGGTCATGAACTGTATGGCCGTGCAGGTCCTGCGGAAACGCGGCGGCGCGGTCCTCAGCCGTCAGCGGCGGAATAGGAGTCGCAGGCTCGGCCGATCCGTCTTGTGCGGGCTTGACGCCCGGCATGACATGACCGGCATGAGGATCGGGCTGAGTCGTTTGAGCAAACGCAGCTCGCGCCGAACAGGCGAGCAGAAGACACAGCATGCCTGCGCGCATCATTCCTCGACTCGCACTTCGCGGAACATTCCGGCTTCCATGTGAAACAGCAGATGGCAGTGGTACGCCCACCGCCCTAGTGCGTCCGCGCGCACGCGATACGAGCGCTTCGTGCCAGGCGGCATGTCGATGGTGTGCTTACGAAGGTGGAATTGACCCTGATCGTCTTCCAGGTCGCTCCACATGCCGTGCAGGTGGATTGGATGACTCATCATCGTGTCGTTGACGAGCACGATGCGAAGCCGCTCGCCATAGGTGAGCCGGATGGGCTCGGACGAGGAGAACTTGATGCCATCAAAGGACCAGGCGAATCGTTCCATATGCCCGGTCAGGTGCAACTCGATCGTGCGACCAGGTTCGCGGCCGTCCGGATCATCGAACGTGCTCTTGAGATCGGCGTACGCCAGTACGTTGCGGCCGTTGTTGCGAAGGCCGATGCCCGGATCGTCCAGCTTCGCCATCGGCGACATCGTCTGCATGTCGACGAGCGGATTGCCATCCTCTGATGGTGGATGCGACTGCATCGATCCCGTAGCCGCCATGTTGTGTCCGGCATGCGGATCCGCAGGTGGTTGCGCCGGCATCGTGTGACCCGCGTGTGGATCGGCAGCGACGGGTGTGGCCGGCGTCGCCTCGCTCATCGCGCCCATGTCGCGGCCCATGCCGCCGTGGCCCATGTCGTCCATCGTCAACAGCGGTCGCGGATCGGGCTGCGGCACCTGCGCGCGCAATCCTTCACGCACGGCCAGCGTCCCCGCAGCGAAGCCGGTGCGGTCCATCGCCTGTGCGAAGATCGTGAACGCGTCCTGACCGGTCGGCTCGACGATCGCATCGAACGTCTCGGCCGTCGCCATGCGAAACTCATCGACCGTGACCGGATGCACATACTGTCCGTCCGCCGCAACCACCGTCATCTTCAGGCCAGGAATTCGCACGTCGAAATACGACATGGCGGAACCGTTGATGAAGCGGAGGCGAACTTTCTCACCGGGCTTGAACAACGCCGTCCAGTTGCCGGCGGGAGCGACGCCGTTCATCAGATAGGTGTATGTGGCACCGGACACGTCCGCCAAGTCCGTGGGGTTCATGCGCATGTCTCCCCACATCAGCCGATCGTCCAGCGTGGCGCCCAGCCCGCGTTCCCGAACATCTCGAAAGAAGTCGCCGAGCGTTCGTTTGTGAAAGTTGTAGTAGTCCGACTGCTTCTTCAGCTTCGCGAACACGCGTTCGGGCTTTTCGTCAGTCCAATCGCTCAGCAGAACGACGTGTTCCCGGTCGTACCTGAAGGGCTCGGGCTCTCGAGCCTCGATCACCAGCGGCCCGTACACCCCTTGCTGTTCCTGAAACCCGGAATGACTGTGGTACCAATAGGTTCCGGCCTGACGAACATTGAATCGGTAGGTGTAGGTCTCCCCCGGGCGGATGCCGTGAAAGCTCAGGCCCGGTACGCCATCCATGTTGGCGGGAAGCAGAATGCCGTGCCAATGAATGGACGCATCTTCGCGAAGTGAGTTGGCGACCCTCAGCGTGACGGTGTCTCCCTCGCGCCATCGGAGCAGCGGGGCGGGTACGGAGCCGTTCACGGCGTAGGCCGTGCGATCGGAGCCCGTGATGCTGATCGGGATCGGACCAATGCGAAGATCGAAGTCTGTGCCGGTGAGAACGCCTTGCCGGCCGGTGGACTGCGCGTAGCCAGTCGAGACACGCGCGGTTCCCACGCCAACGGCAACAGCGCCGAAGGCAAGTTCTTTGACGAATGTGCGACGTGAGTGTCGCTGTGAAAATGTCTTCATCACGCTCTTTCGACGCATGAGCCCGTGTCTCTCAACCGTACGACGTTCGGACCGCCGGCCTCATTAAAAGTCGTTAACGGAGCGGCAAGATCGACCTGGGCTCAGGCGCGGGATGTATCATTTGCGCATGGCCACCCGCGCAGCTCGTGCCCTCCTCGTCCTGCCGTTGTTGCTGTCCGCGCCGGCACTGTTCGGCTCTCAATCGTCGGCTGGCGGCATCGCTCCGATCCCTTCGCCAACGGGCCCAGGCAGCGCGCAGCCGCAGTTAACCGTGTCGTCTGACCGTGTCGTCGCGCGGCGTCCTCCTGAGTTGGGTTGAACGCGCCGGCGACCTCGCGAGCTTGAAGTTTTCGGAGCGCACGAAGGATGGTTGAAGTCCAGCGCGCACGGTATCGAGCGGCAAGGACTGGTTCGTCTACTGGGCCGACGTCCCCTCAGTGCTGCGACTCGCAGACGGTTCGCTCTATGGCCATTGGCTGCAGAAGAGCGGCCCGGATACCTACGCCTACGACGTCCGCTTGGCGCGCTCCACGGACGACGGCCGGACGTGGGGCACGTCGTTTACGCCACACTCCGATGGCACCAAGACCGAGCATGGTTTCGCGTCGCTCTACCAGATGCCCGGCAACGGTGGGCTCGGTCTGATCTGGCTCGATGGACGTGCGATGAAGGGCGGGCATGGCGGCGAGCATGGTGGTGGCGAGATGAGTGTTCGTAGCGCCACCTTTGACACAGCTGGGAAGCAACTGACCGAGAGTCCGGTTGACCTGCGCGTCTGCGAATGCTGCCCGACGACTGCGGCCGTAACTGCGGAAGGCCCCATCGTGGCATATCGCGATCGAAGTGAAACTGAGATTCGGGACATTTACGTGTCGCGGTTTGTTGGGAGCAAATGGAGCGAGCCGGCACCCGTTCACCGAGACAATTGGCAGATCGCCGCGTGCCCTGTGAATGGCCCCGCACTGAGCGCGGATGGCAAGACCGTCGCTCTCGCGTGGTTCACAGCCAAAGGAGATGAAGGGCATACGCATATCGCCTTCTCGTCGGACAGCGGGCGGACGTTTGGCCAGCCGATTCGTCTCGATGACGCGAGTGCACTGGGCCGGGTCGATGCGGCGCTGCTGTCCGACGGCTCGGCCGTGGCCACGTGGATTGAGTTCGCCGACGGCAAGGCGCACTTCCGCATGCGGCGCGTCACGCCGAGCGGCGAACGCAGCACGGCATCGACCGTCGCCGGGCTCTCAGCCAACCGCGCGAGTGGATACCCCCGCATGGCGCGATTCGGAGATGAGCTGGTGTTCGCGTGGACGGAGTCCGGAACGCCATCGACTGTGAAGACCGCCCGGATGGCGCTGTCGTCCGTGACCGCAACGCGCTGACGCTGCTGGCACGACCGTGATCGTCTCGCCCGTCTGGGTCTCTGCTGATTATGAAGAAGAACTAATCCTTCCTCGGGCGCGGTTCCGAAAAGATGCCGTGGTGCCCGACAGCCGCGAGACCGACGCGAGTCAGGCTCCTCGGGTCTTGATCGTCGAAGACGAACGACGCCTGGCCTCACTCTTGAGGCAGCAGTTGGCGGACCTCCAGCTGAGCGTTGAAATGGTGCGTGACGGAGAGACCGGTCTTCACACCGCGCTGAACGGACGCTTCGACTCGTGATTCTCGATGTCATGTTGCCCGGACAGGACGGCTTCGCGGTCTGTCGTGAACTGCGTCGCCAGGGACTCACGGTGCCGATCATGATCTTGTCGGCTCGCGGAGTGATCGAGGATCGCGTCCGCGGTCTTGATAGTGGTGCCGACGATTACCTCACCAAGCCCTTTGAGTTCGCCGAACTGAGTGCCCGTGTGCGAGCCCTGTTACGCCGGCAACGTCCCGCCGCACTGAGGATCATCGTGGGCATGCCATCAAGGACCTGACGGCACATGGCATCGATGTCATCATGCTTACGGGCGACAACAGGACGAGCGCGATGGCGGTGGCGCAGTCGCTCGGCATCGAACACGTTGAGGCTGACGTTCTGCCCGATCAGAAAGCGGCAGTTGTGCAGCGGCTTCAGCGCGAAGGGCGTGTCGTCGCCATGGCCGGTGATGGCATCAACGATGCGCCAGCATTGGCCCAGGCGAATGTCGGCATTGCAATGGGCACCGGCACCGACGTTGCCATGGAGAGCGCCGGCGTGACGTTGGTCAAGGGCGACATGCGAGGAGTGCGCGCGCGGGCATTGAGCGCCGAGACGATGAAGAATATTCGTCAGAATTTGTTCTTCACTTTCATCTACAACGCCCTTGGCGTTCCGGTTGCCGCGGGCATCCTGTATCCGTGGTTCGGAATCCTGCTGAGCCCGATGATCGCCAGTGCGGCAATGACCTTCAGCTCGGTGTCGGTGATCGCCAATGCGCTCAGGCTGAGGCGCTCACACCGGTAGCTAATGGTGGCTCGGCATTCCGCCGCTCAAGTGACGAATCACAATGGCGAGAATGAGCGCAATCACCGTGACCCAGAACGCGTAGACCATCGGCGTGCGGCCGGATAAATCCTGCGCCCCGTCAGGTTGCGGGCCACCAGTCGAGGTAAGGCCTGCTGGCTTGAACACCGAGAGAACAATCGCAATCATCAGGACGACACTTGCTGCGCCTGCGTCCGCGACCAGTTGCACTCGTGGATCTCGCAGATGATCGAGGCTGAGCGTGCCGGCTCTTGCGGCTTCGGCAACGGTGTTCACGACCTGCATGTGGAGCAACAGCAGCCCGCTGGCACCAACGGTGATCAGAAGCTTCGCGAGCACCCAATAATGGCGGAAGAGACCCCACTGCGTCCCAAGGGATTGAATGAGTCCAGTCGCCAGCGACGCCACGCTGAACGGCACGATGACGAGCCATCCAACGGCATCCATTGCCAGGTAAGCGCTGCGAACGAGCTCTTCGCCGCGACTGCCGCGCAGTCCAATGACTGCCAGCGCCAGAAAGGCGATGACGGCGCCAAACCATCCCACTGAAGCAATGACGTGCGTGGCGAGGGCGACCTGTCGCCACCATGGACTGAGCCTCATGGCATGAAGTTATCGCCGCCTGACTGAACGGTTGCTGAACGTCCTAGCGGAGGCGACCCAGGATTGCGTTCATCTGATCGATCGCTCATTGAAGCCACGTTTCCAGCAGTTGACAGTTGGTACGGGGGTCCAGCATCCTAGCTCTGTGCAGACCCGCCGGAGCCGCTTGATCGCCCTCGCCATCGTTGGCTTCATGGCGACTGGCAACGTCGCTCTCTGCGCAGGCTGGGCGGCCACGCCCGAGGCCCGGATGGCGTGCTGCAGCGACGGCGGGCGAACCGTCGTACCGATACCGATCGCACCCGTCCCCAGGCACGTCCTCCTCTCCGTCTTTCTGGTTTAGCCATCGACAGACGTCGTGTGTCCGCTTGGGACGTGTATCCCGAGCTGGTCGCCGTGCGCGTGCAAGCGCGTCCGGCATGACGAATGTCGTGGCTAGTGATTAACAAACTTCTCGAACTCTCGCTTCGGAATCGACTCCTCGTCGTTCTGGTCTATGTCGCCCTCGCCGGCTGGGGCTGGTGGGCGCTGCGTTCGACTCCGATTGACGCGATTCCCGATCTTTCCGACAACCAGGTCATCGTCTTCACGGACTGGGCCGGGCACAGCCCTCAGGAAGTCGAAGACCAGATCACCAATCCGCTGACGGTCAATCTGCAGGGGCTCGCCGGCGTTCGCGTGGTGCGGTCGCAGTCGGCGTTCGGCTTCTCGATGATCTACGTGATCTTCGAGGACGACATCGACCTGTACTTCGCGCGCCGCCGCGTCTCGAACGATTGTGAGAAACCGTCAGTGGATTAACGTGAGAGCCAACAGCAGGCACAACTGAAAGCGTTGCGCCGCTGGGGCTCGAAGAAACCGATGGATCTGTCGAAGATTCATCAACCGGTGCTGGTCGCAAACGGCGATAGCGATCGAATGGTGCCAAGCAAAAACACGCACGACCTGGCGCGACGGCTCCCGAACAGCGACCTCATCATCTATCCGGATTCCGGACACGGCGCGGTGTTCCAGTTCCACGAGGACTTCGTGCCGAAGACGCTTGAATTCCTTGGACGATAGGAGTGCATCCCCAGGCGCTGCTATCAGCGGCCTCCAGATTGTCTCCACGACGCCGGTAGAATCGCGAGGATTCGGGTGGACAGCAGTGAACGAAACGAAGCGACGTAACCGTGTGTGACTCAAGCGCTTAAACCAGAGGTCGCGCGCCATCACCAACTTAGAAAGACAGGCAGAATAGGGTTCGAGTGCGAGTCCCGTCCACCCCGCCACAACTCACGCTAGATCAAGGACTTGCGGACCTAGCGATCTGCCGTCTCCATTATTTCTCCACGGCCAGCGGGAAGTGGAAGGTTCATCACTAGGCGAATGGGTGCATCGAGCGCCGCGTCGTCGAAGAAACCCTCGCAGGCGGCTGCTGCACCCGGTGGCTAGACAGCACCCAAACGACGGGAGGTGCTGAACTTCTATCAAATAGGTTGACCGGCGGTCGCTCGCTGCAGTCCTTTCACAAGTTGGGCGCAAAGCTCAGGCCGTGCTCACGTCGTGCCACGAGATCTGCACTGACGGTGAGTCGCGTTCGTCGAGGCGAACGAAGATGTTCAAGTATGGGCGATGCACTCTGGTCGCTTCGTGGTTGTTACTGAGCCACGCGAGTGAGGCCGTGACCCAATCGGCATCGCCGATTGCTCCCTTAACAAATGTCAACCCCTCCTGGTCACCCGATGGCCGGCAGATCGTGTTCGAGACGCGCAGGCATGGTCGCGCACAGCTTTACGTCATCAACGCCGATGGGACCGGGGAACGTCGCTTGACACGCTCTCTTGGCGACGATACACACCCCGCATGGTCGCCGGACGGGTCCACGATTGTGTTCGACTCTATACGTGACGGCACGACGTGGAATGAATCGGCCCTTTATTCTACTCCTGCCGCAAGGCGTCAAGAGGACGAACGTGCGAGGCGCGGACGGCCGGCACCCATGCCGCGACGATACTCGTCAGGATGAATAGCGTTGCGGCGACGATGATCGTCTTCGAATCGCCAGGCGAAATTCCATACAACAGCGACGCGACGAGCCGCGACGCCGCGAACGCGAGTGGTCCGCCGATCAGCACACCGGCGGCGGCGACGATCAGTCCCTCGCTCACGACCATGCGCGTGATTGACCATGGCGTCGCACCGATACTCATGCGAATGCCGATCTCTCGAACGCGCGCGGTGACGGAGTATCCGAGCACGCCGACGATGCCAAGCGCCGCCAATATCAGCGATACCAATGCCACGCTGGTTGACACACCGGCGACCAGCCGCTGCTGAAGTAACGCATCATCGATCCACTCATCCATTGTGAACAGCGCACGCACGCTGTTGCGTCCGAGCGAATTGACGGCCTTCACGTAACCGTCGCGCACCGTCGCCAAATCGCCGATGACTCGTACGTGCGCGATTGGCACCGCTGCCTGCGTTAGGTTTTGCGTGATAGGCCGAAAGACGACGGGCACATGCGGATCGTCGAGGCGGCCGATCGGCGCGTCGGCGACCACACCAACCAGCATGACCCGCGTCGCGACGCCGTTAGTGACGATTTGCAGTTCTCGGCCGATGGGATCCGCGGATGCAGACAGTTGTGACGCAACCGATTCATTTACGATCGCAACTGGGTGTCCCTTCGAGGCATCCGTCCACGCGAAATCACGCCCGCGAATGCGCGCGATGCCGGTGATGTCGAAGAATCCGGGCGATATGAATTCCGTCATGCCGGTGATGGATACTGCCGTGTCACTGGCGTTCGAGATGTTCGTATTGCGCACGACGCCTGGAAAGCCGAGATACGCGGGATAGAAAAACGACAACGCCGCGGCATCCGCGCCAGGCACCTTCGACAACGTGTCGACAAGATTGCGGACATCGGCTTCGGTTGGAAGGCTGCGCACATCCGTCCGCGACGCCAGCCTGGTCCACACGATCGGTTTGCTGCGCGTCGTCGAGTCATTCGCATACAGATTGATGAGTGTCGCCACGAACAACCCCGCGCCGCTGACCAGCACCAGGGCCAACGCGATTTGCGTGACGATCACGCCGCGGCCCGCCCAGCCGAGCCCGGCCGACACCGCGCGGCTGGAGCGAGTGGCGCCACCAATCGAGGCATTCACCGCTCGGCGTGCAGGCAGAATGCCGATTAACAGTCCGGTAAAAATGGTCGCGGCACCGGCGAGCGCCATGACACCTGGCGACGGCGTCAATTGGACTTGCAACGGCAACGCCCGCGCCGTCAATAGCGGCTCAATGTTGTCGGTCAGCCACCATGCGATCGGCATCGCCACCAGGAGACCGGCGCACGACAGCAGCACGCCATCGATCATCGGCTGGCGGATCAACTGCGCGCGCGATGCGCCCAGCGCGCGTTGAATCGCGAACTCATGATCGCGCGCCAGCGACCGCGCGAGGAGCAGTCCGCTCACATTCACCGCTCCAACGGACAGCAGCATCGCGGCAAGCCCCATCAATGCCGTCAAAGAGACGCCGTAATGGCGGCGCAATCCCGAGAAGCCGTGAGCGGCCGATTCGACCTGCACGCTCTGGGTGGCCACTTGCGCGCGCATGGCGGCTGGCACGGTATCGATCGTCGCATCCTGAATTCCCCGCCAACGGCCGGCCAGTTCTGCGTGCGCATCATCGATCGAGACACCCGGCGCAAGCCGGCCGATCAGATTCGGCGCGCGAATGCCTGGACTGGTGGTCGTCAGCACGATCTTGAGTGTCGAAAACGAGATGTACAGATCAGATCCTGCGTCGAGGTAAAGACCTGTAAAGCCTGCCGGCAGCACGCCGATCACGGTCGTCTTGACGCCGTTCATCGAGATCGTCTGGTCGACCGCCGGTGCTGCCGCGCCGAAGAGGCGCATGGCAAGACGGCTCGACAATACGACGTTAGGTGATCCGCCATCGTCAAATGCCGTGAAGAGGCGTCCGGCACTCGGCACGACCTTGACCACGTCGAAGTATTCGGGCGATACGACCTCGAGGCCGGCGGTGATCGCAGGCACGTTCGGAATCTCGACTGGCAGCGTGCCGCTGCCGTTGTACATCGCCAGATGCGTGAACGAGCGCTGCGCGGATCGGAAAGCCGCAACCGTGTCCGCATAGAAGTAGCCAACCTGCTTCGTGCGTGAGTCCGCGGCGGAGATGGCGACGAGCTCATCCGGCGCCGGCACGTCGACCTTGCGGAGGACGACAACGTCCAGAAGGCTCAAAATCGCAATGTTCGCGACCAGCACGAGAACGATCGTGAGGATGATTGTGAGAGATAAGCCCGAGGCCCGCCGGAGGCGGCGAAGGCTATGCCGCAGATCGAGCCACAGCGCGCTGCTCATCACCGCGAATGTTATTCAGCTTTGCCTCGGCTTGCCTAGGGTTTGTTTCGGCTGCACGCGGGGTGCTTGCGGAATATTCGCGGCGCGCTCTTGCTTTCGCGAATGCGACGCCGAGAAAGGGAAACACCCAACCCCGAGCGTGACCAACTCGACTACTACCCCATTGAAAGCGAATCGAAGGTTGTTCTGCTGGGAACTTTGGACCCATTGGGGAAGTTGATACTCAGAAATCGAACGACACCAAGATCCACGCCGTCACGCTGCACTATATCGTCTTCCCGGCTGTCGTCGTCGCGGCCGTTCGGCTTGGACAACCAGGGACTTCAGTCGGTTGGTCCGTTTGGTTCGGCGGGACTGCCTCGCGGTCTCCTTCTCCTGCAAGCCTTCATGGCGGTATTGGCCGGCACTGGCCTGCTGCTGTCTGCGGCGATGTCCGAACGCTTGATGGGCCAACGACGACGCGGCGTGACGCATGGCATCGGTGAAGTGCTCGCCGAGGCCACGGATTTGGCGCAAGCGGCGCCGGCCATTCTCCTTCGCCTCGGCGAGAACCTTGAGTGGGATCTCGGCGCGTTGTGGCAGGTCGACGCCGAGTCGCAGACGCTGCGCTGCGTGTCCCTGTGGGTCGCGCCCGGCACCCAAGCGTCGGCGTTCGAGCGCCGGCCAGCAGAAATCGTCTTCTCGCCAGGCGTGGGTCTTCCCGGACGCGTGTGGTCGACCGGTCAGGCCATCTGGATCGAGGATGTCGTCAAAGATGCCAACTTTCCCAGAGCAGCAGCGGCCGGTGAGAGTGGTTTGCATGGGGCATTGGGATTCCCGATTCGACTCGGCGGCGCCGTCATTGGCGTCGCCGAATTTTTCACCCGCGACGTGGCGTTCCCCGACGCGGATCTGCTGGCGACGATGTCTACCGTTGGCAACCAGCTGGGGCAGTTCATTGCGCGCAAGCAGGTGGAGGCGGACATCCTCGCCGAGGAACGGCGCACGCGTGCCATTCTCGACAGCGCACTGGACGCGGTCATCTCGATGGACCACGGCGGGGTGATTACGGAATTCAATCCGGCCGCGGAACGCATGTTCGGCTATGCGAAAGAACTGGCGATCGGGTGGGAACTGGCGGACCTGATCATTCCCCCTGATCTGCGGCAACCGCATCGCGAGGGACTGCGCCGGCATCTGGCCACCGGCGAAGGTCCATTCCTTGATCACCGCGTCGAAACGCGCGGCTACCATGCGAATGGTCACGAGTTTCCGATCGAGGTGGCGATCGTCAGGGTGTCCGACGACGGTCCCCCGAGGTTCACGGGATTCATTCGAGATCTGACGGCGCATCGCCGTGCCGAGGACGCGATCAAGACTTCCGAAGAGCGATTCCGGACGCTGGCCGCCAGCAACTCAGCGTTGACCCTCTATGAGCAGGATCGCGACTTGCGCTACCGGTGGGTGTTTCCGCAGCACCCGGAGTTCCGCGAGTACAACATCGGCAAACCGACGACGAGTTGCTGCCTCCCGGCGAGGGCGCACAACTGACGGCACTGAAAAAGCAAGTGCTGGACAGCGGCATCGGTGCGGGAAGAGGTCACGGTCACGCTGCCAAACGGCGCCCACAGCTACGACCTGATGATCGAACCACGGCGAGACGGCAGTGGCAGCGTCATCGGAGTCGCGGGCGTCGCCGTCGATATTTCCGAGCGCAAGCGCACGGAGCAGATGCTGCGCGACAGCGAGGCCCGGCTCAAAGAAGCGGATCGTCACAAAGACGAATTTCTGGCGATGCTCGCCCACGAGCTTCGCAACCCGCTGGCGCCGATTCGGACCGGGCTCGAAGCCGTCCGGCTGAGCGGCGACACCCCGGACGCGATCGCGCGGATCCGGCCGATGATCGAGCGTCAGGTCGGCTACATGATTCGCCTGATCGATGACCTGCTTGACCTGTCGCGGATCACATCGGGGAAGATCCATCTGCAAAAGCGACCGACGCTGTTGTCGGAAATCGTTGCCGGCGCCGTCGAAGCCAACCGCACCGCGATCGAGGCTGCCGGCATCGCGCTCGATATGCAACTCCCCGACGGAGCTGCGATCCTGAATGTGGACCCCACACGGTTTGCCCAAGTGGTCTCTAACCTGTTGAACAACGCCGCAAAATTCAGCGATGCTGGCAGCCGAATTGTTGTTCGCGGCCGTATCACCCACACTGCGCACGAGCGCGAACTCGAACTCTCTGTCGTTGACACCGGTGTGGGTATCGACCCTGAGATGCTCCCACGGGTGTTCGAGATGTTCTCCCAAGCCGAACCGACCACGTCGCGGGCCAACGGGGGCCTCGGTATCGGGCTGGCGCTGGCGCAGCGTCTCGTCGACCTCCATG
>Ga0187893_10002678_pt1 | contig 38460 bp, 31 predicted proteins | sample MA1701074metaG_FD_139574 | JGI IMG/M metagenome (GOLD analysis project Ga0187893, IMG submission 139574) | White microbial mat communities from a basaltic lava cave in the Kipuka Kanohina Cave System on the Island of Hawaii, USA - MA170107-4 metaG ... | reverse complement strand
GACGCCGCGCAGGTCGGGCTCGCGCTGCTCTCGCTCGCGGCGCTCGTCACGCTCTTCGTCTCGGTGCAGCGCGGCCTGCTGGGCCTGCCCGAGATGCAGGTCGCCGGTAACGGCTCGCACGCCGCCCTGCTGCGCTGGTACCAGGACCGCAGCGAGTCGCTCCTGCCGCAGCCCTGGCTGCTCTCGGTGCCGCTCTGGGTCTACCGCGGACTCATGCTCGCCTGGGCGCTCTGGCTCGCGATCGCGCTCGTCGGTTGGCTGCGCTACGCGGCCGCGGCCTTCGGCGAGGGCGGATTCTGGAGGCCGCTGCGCTCGCACGCCGATCCGGCTCCGCGCGCGTGATCGGGGTCGGGACGCGCGCGGCTATGCTCGCGGGCTCAGCCCGCGCCCGGGCCGCACAGCGGAGGCCCCCGTGTCGGACGACGTCGCAGAGGAGATCGCGGAGCTCCGCGCGCGCGTGCGCGCGCTCGAGGACCGCGAGGAGATCCGCGAGCTCACGAGCCGCTACATGCAGGCGATGCACGACGCGCGCTGGGAGGATGCGCTCGCGTGCTTCGCGGACGACGCGAGCTACGACCACGGCGTGCTCGGCCATCTGCCCGACGCGGCCGCGCTGCGCTCCTTCTACACCGAGTTCGTGCCGGCCTTCGAGCGCGCGGGCGGCTGGGCCTTCGACGTGCTCGCGAACCCGGTGATCCGCGTCGACGGCGATCTCGCGAGCGGGCGCTGGTTCCTGCTCACGCTGCTCACGGATCCCGCCGACGGCGAGGCGGCCTGGAGCGTCTGCACGCTCGACTACGAGTACCGGCGCGAGCGCGGGCGCTGGAAGTTCTGGCGCAACCACTGCGTGCACGAGCACCTGCTCGTGCCCTACGCGCAGGGCTGGGGCCGCAGCGCGCGCAGCAAGCTGCCGGAGGTCGCCGCGGACGCGCCGCCCGGGCACACCGCGCGGATCCGCGCGCAGGGCGGCAAGCAGCGGCCGGGCCGCCTCACGCGCTCGATCCGCGGCTGGACGGTGCCGACGCTCGAGCCCGAGCCGGAGGCCGCTCCCGGAGCACCGCCCGAGCGTTAGGTCGCGATCATCTGCTGGTGCAGGTAGTGCGAGTCGATGTACTCGCGCACGGCCTGGATCCGGCCGCCGCGCACTTCGAAGACCAAGCAGTGATCGGTCTCGTAGGGGCGCTCGTTCAGGCCGATCGCGCTGTGGTGCATCTCGACGACCACGCAGTCGCCGGCCGCGACGACGTTCTGGATCGAGAGGTCGTACTTCGACATGCCGGTCGTGAAGAGCCCCTTGTCGACCGCGAAGTACTCCTCGAAGATCGCGCGGCGCCCCTCGAAGAAGCCCGGCCAGGGCAGCGAGGGCGGCGTCGTCCAGGTCGCGTCCTCGGCGAAGGCATCGTAGGCGGCCGCGTGGTCGCCGCGGCCGATCGCGGCGAGATAGTCGAGCACGTGCTGGCGGTTCGCTTCGGCGGACATCGCATGCCTCCCTCGCGGCGCGGCGCTCAGGGCGCGGCGACGATTTCGACGCTCTGCCCCTCGCGCAGCTCGGCGGCCTCGCCGACCACGAGCGCCTCGCCGCCCGCGAGGCCGCTCGCGACGAGCGCGCGGCCGTCGGGCGTGGTGCCGGAGACCTCGAGGGGCTGGCGGCGCAGCACGCCGCCGGTCACGACCCAGGCGAAGCGCCCGGCGCCCTCGCCGCGCACGGCGTCCGCGGGCGCAATCACCACCGGCGCGGCCGGCGTCTCGTCGCTGCCCTCGGCCGCCGGCTCGGGCTTCGAGAGGAAGGAGATCCGCACCGACATGTCGGGCCGCAGCCAGGCGTCGGGCTCGAGGATCTCGACCTCGACCTTGAGCGTGCCCTTCTGGCGGTTGATCTGCGGGTAGAGCTTGATGACCTCGGCGGCATAGCGCTTGTCCGGGTAGGCGTCCGGCACCACGCTCGCGGGCTGGCCGAGCGAGATGCGCGAGAGGTCGGCCTCGTTGACGTCGACCTCGGCGCGCAGGTCGTCGAGGTTCGCCATCCGGATCAGCTCGCCCGAGCCCTGGAAGCCGCCCGGCACCGCGATCTCGCCGACCTCCTTGAACTTCTCGAGCACGACGCCCGGCGTCGTCGCGCGCACGACGGTGTCCTCGAGGTCGACGCTGCGGCGCGCGACCTCGGCCTCGAGGCGCGCGACCTCGGCGACGGCGACCGCGAGCTGGTTGCGCTTGATGTCGAGCTCGCCCTCCGAGGCGACCTCGCGCGCGTGCATCTCCTCGGCGCGCTCGAGCTCGCGCCGGCCGAGCAGCGCGTTCGCGCGCGCCGAGGCGAGACCGGCCTTCGCCTCGGCCAGCGCGGCCTCGTACTGGCGCGCATCGAGCTTCACCAGGGGCTGCCCCTTCTCGACGCGCTCGCCCTCCTCGACGAGATAGGCCTCGATGCGCGAGGGCACGCGCACGCCGAGCGAGACGTAGCGGTCGCCGGTCACGACGTAGCCCGAGCCGGTCAGCACCTCGGAGGCCGGCGCCTGCGCGGCGCGGCTCTGCTCGGCGTAGGCGACGCGCACCTGCGCGCTGCGCGAGCCGAGCGCGAGCCAGCCCGCGAGCGCCGCGAGCAGCGCGGCGCCGGCGCCGCCCGCGAGCCAGAGCGGCCGGCGCTTGCGGGGGGGCGGCGCGCTGCGGTCGATGCGCAGCGCGGCGAGGTCGTCGCGGGATCGGGGGGCGCTCTCCATGGCCGTGCCCACAGGCTATCCCTTGCGCAGCGCTTCGACCGGCTGCAGCCGCGCCGCGCGCACGGCGGGAAAGAAGCCGCCGACGATGCCGATCGCGAGCGAGAGCGCGAGCGCCATCAGGCAGTCGCCGAGCCCGACCGAGATCTCGATCACGCTCGTGCTGAAGGTGTTGACCGCGAAGCCGATCCCGCCGAGCAGCGCGGAGACGGCGCGCCCGGCGATCGCGGCGAGCAGGGTCCCGGCGGCGAAGCCGACGAGTGCCAGCGCGAGCGACTCGAGCAGGAACGCGACCAGCACCGCGCCGCGCGAGAAGCCGATCGCGCGCAGCGTGCCGATCTCGGCGCGGCGCGCCTGCACCGAGGCGTAGAGCGTGTTGATCGCGCCGAAGGCCGCGCCGATCCCGGCCAGCACCGCGAGACCCACGACGATCAGCAGGAAGGTGTTCGCCGAGTCGGCCTGCTTCGCGTAGTACTCGGTCTCGCGCGTCGCCTCGAGCGCGTAGCGCGGGTCGTCGCCGATCCGGCGCGCGAGCGCGTCCATGTCCGCGCCGGGCGCGACGCGCAGGCGCACGCCCGAGTAGGGCACGGGCCGCTTCGCGTCCCTCGCGAGCTCGCGCGCGTCGACCCAGACCTCGCTCTCGAGCGAGGAGCCCTTCGCCTCGAAGATCCCGACCACCCTCCAGCTGCCGCGCCCGAACTCGAGCTCGGAGCCGAGCTGCGCGCCCGCATAGCGCCCCGCGACACCGCGTCCGACGAGCGCCTCGCCCGACGACGCGCGGATCATGCGCCCCTCGGCGATCGAGACGTCGCTGTGCACCTGGAGCGCCACCGCCTCGACGCCGCGCACGAGCACGTTCTCGCGCGCGCTCCCGCTCTTCGTGCGGAAGAAGGGCTGCACCACGAGCTCGGGCGACGCGAGCGGCTGGCCCGCGGCATCCCGCGCGACGCCCTCGAAGAAGCGGATCGCCTGGAAGGCCGCGAGCGTGACCGCGCTCGAGCCGTCGTTGGTGGCGCCCTTGCGCATCACGATCAGGTTGCGCGGGTCGCCGGTCGAGGCGAGCGTGCGCTTCATGCTCGAGACGAGGCCGCCGAAGAGCGTCGTCGCGAGCACCGCGAGCGCGATCACGCCGACCGTCAGGCTCGTGCGCACGCGGCGCGCGAGCAGGCTCCCGATCGAGTAGCGCAGCGGCAGCGGCACGGCGGGCTAGACCACCTCGCGCAGCGCTTCGGAGACGCTGCGCCGCGCCGCGCCGAAGGAGGGCACGAGCCCCGAGAGCATGCCGATGAAGAGCGCGAGGAAGAGCGTCTGCACGAAGATCGTCGGCGTCACGATGAAGTTGCCGAGCGGGCCCATCTGGGGCGCCAGCGCCGCCTGCGAGCGGATCAGGTCGGTCAGGACGAGCGCCAGCAGCGCGCCGCCCGCGCCGCCGATCGCCGAGAGCAGCATGCCCTCGGCGAGCAGCATCCCGAAGACGAGGCGCTTGCCGAAGCCGAGCGCGCGCAGGACCGCGATCTCGCCGACGCGCTCGCGCACGGCCATCGAGGCGGTATTCGCCGCGATGAAGACGATGCAGAGCGTGACGAGGCCCGTCACGATCAGGATCACGACCACGAGGCCCTGCAGGAAGCTGAAGAAGTTCTTGAAGTAGGCCTGCTCGGTCTCCGAGGCGGTCTCGGCCTCGGAGTTCGCGAACATCGCGTCGATCTCGCGCATCAGGGGCTCGACGCGCTGCGGATCGTCGACGCGCACCCAGACGATGCCGAGGAAGTCGAGCGAGCTCCCGATCGCGCGCAGCGCCTGGTCGACGTACTCGCGGTTCATCCAGAAGTGCGGCGCACGCTGGTTCGGGATCTCGCCGACGATGCGGAAGGAGAGGTCGATCGGAAACACCGTGCCGCGCAGCGTCACGAGGTCGCCGATCTTCCAGTGGTTGCGCTCGAGCGTGGCGCGCCCGACGATCGCGCCGTCGCGGTAGCGGCGGAAGTCCTCGAGCTGTTTCGGATCGATCTCGTAGTCGTCGAAGACGACCGGGATGTGCTCGGGCTCGACCGCGAAGTTCGGGAAGGTCACGCCCTTCTCGATCTCGAAGACGCCGCCGAACCAGGTCCAGCTGACCGCGCCCGTGACGCCCGGCAGCGCGCGGATCTTCTGGATGTAGGCGTAGGGCAGCGGATACACGAGGCCCGCCTCGTTGTGCACCGAGATCCGCGTGTTGTTCGCGAAGGTGTCGACGATCGCGCGCAGGCCCGCCGGCATCGTCATCAGCAGGCAGACGAGCGCGATCGCGAGCGCGACCGCGGCGCAGGTCAGCAGCGAGCGCAGCTTGTTGCGGGTCAGGTTCTTCCAGACGAAGGGGAGGTACTTCGTCACCGCGCCTGGCCCCGGCGCGCGCTCTTCTCCGACTCGCCGTCGACGAGCACGCCCTTGTCGAGGTGGTGGATCACGTCGACGTAGGGCTCGGCGCGCGGGTCGTGCGTGACCATCACGATGGTCTTCGCGAACCCGCTCGCGAGCTCGCGCAGGAGCTTCAGGATCTCGACCGCGTTCTTCGCGTCGAGATCGCCCGTGGGCTCGTCGGCGACGACGATCTCGGGATCGCTCACGATCGCGCGCGCGATCGCGACGCGCTGCTGCTCGCCGCCCGAGAGCTCCGAGGGCTTGTGCTCGGCGCGCTCCCCGAGGCCCACGATCCCGAGCGCGGTCAGCGCGCGCTGCCTGCGCTCGGCCTTCTTCAGATGCGTGAGCAAGAGCGGCAGCTCGACGTTCGCGCGCGCCGAGAGCACCGGGATCAGGTTGAAGAACTGGAACACGAAGCCGATGTGGCGCGCGCGGAAGGCCGCGAGCTCGTCGTCGGAGAGCTCCGAGAGCCGCGTGCCCGCGACCGTCACGCTGCCCGCGCTGGGCCGGTCGAGGCCCGCGAGCAGGTTCAGCAGCGTGCTCTTGCCCGAGCCCGAGGGCCCCATCAGCGCGGCGAAGACGCCGCTCTCGATCTCGAGCGAGACGTGCTCGAGCGCGTGCACTTCGTCGGCGCCGCGCCGGTAGAGGCGCGAGACGTCCGAGATCTGGATCAACGCGGCCACGGAGACCCCAGCCCATGCGGGCGCGCGCAGGCCGCAGGGTACCCCGGGCGGCGCGGCCGAGTCGACCGCAAAGTGCGGCGCGGCGAGTCGACCGGAAAGTGCGGCGCGCGCCCTCCGCTACCGCTTCTCGAGGATCTCGGAGAGCGGGGCTCCCATCGCGGCCGCGCTCGGGCGCACCACGGTCGCGGCCTGGCCGCCGTCCACGGTCCAGCCCGCGCCGGTCACGAAGGAGGCGTCGTCGCTCGCGAGGAAGGCGACCACGCGCGCGATCTCCTCGGGCTGGCCCACGCGCGCGAGCGGGCTGTAGTGGCCGAAGGCGGCGGAGAGCGTCACCGCGTCGCGGTGCAGCGGGCCGAGCAGCGGGGTGTCGACCATGCCCGGGCAGACCGCGTTCACGCGGATGCCGTGCGCGCCGAGGTCGGCCGCGGCGGACTTGACCAGGCCGAGCACGCCGTGTTTGGTCGCGCAGTAGGCGGCGGAGTCGTAGGCGCCGTTCAGGCCCGCGGTCGAGGCGGTCACGACGATCGCGCCGCCGCCCGCCCGCGCCATCGCGCGACCCGCCGCGCGCAGGCCGAGGAAGACCCCGCGCAGGTTCACCGCGCAGACGCGGTCCCATTCTTCGACCGAGAGCTCGAGCAGGTTCGCGCCCGAGGCGATCCCCGCGTTCAGGTAGGCGATGCGCAGCGGTCCGAAGCGCTGCTCGACCGCCGCGACCGCGCGCTCGTTCTCGGCCGGATCCGCGACGTCGACGCGCAGGTCCATCGCCAGGCCGCCCGCCGCTGTGATCTCCTTCGCGACGCGCTCGGCGCCCGCGGCATCGAGGTCCGCGCAGGCCACCCGGGCGCCCTCGCGCGCGAGCTCGAGCGCGGCCGCGCGCCCGATGCCCGAGGCCGCGCCCGTGACCCAGGCGCTGCGCCCCGAGAGCCTCTCCTGCGCCATGCGCGCCTCCTCGCCCGGGGCCCGTCGAGCCCTCGGCGCGCAGCCTATCAGAAAGGCGCGGCGCGCCTGCGCGCGCGTCCGCGCGCGGCGATTCCCAGCGCGACTCCCGAGTAGGCGCCCGCAGCGGTCCCGAGGAGCCAGCCGACGAAGACCGCCCACGAGGTTCCGAAGGACTGCAGCGCAATGCCCGGCGAGAAGAGCAGCAGGAGCAGCGCGGCCGGGAGCCGCGGGCCGAGGGTCTGGCGCTGCGCGCCGCCGAAGCCGATCAGCGCCGCTGCGGCGCCGAAGACGAGCGACGTCGCGAGTCCGAAGCACAGGGCGCTGAGCGGAAGTCCGCCCGCGGCTGCGAGCGGAGCGCCCGCGCGGGAGCGCGACCACCAGTCCAGGAAGTGCTGATCGGGGCAGAGCGCGCTGCAGATCCCGGCCAGACCGAGCCCGAGAATCGCGACGCGCGCGGCACGGGCCAGCGGCAGCGATGGCGTGCGCACCTGCAAGAGCGCGATCGCGAAGGTCACCACGAGCAGGCCCGACCAGAGCGCCGTGAAGACGACGAGGTGCCAGGGAGGGTGATGTCCGTAGGGATGTCCGGAGAGCATCGCGACCATCCCGACGGCGCCGAAGACGCCGAGCGCGCCCGCTCCGGCTAGCAGGCGCGCCGTGCGCGCACCGCGGTGCTCGGCATCGCGCTCGACCGCCGCGACGATGCCCGAACGCACGCCCTCTCGCAGCTCTGCCGGCGTGCGCTCGCCTTCCATACCGGAGTCCAGCTATTCCCCTGCGAATTCTGCGAAGTCGAGCGGACTAGCGGCCTCGCGACGGCAGCTCCAGCGCGGTCTGCTGCGGGCCGATCCGCAGGCGCCGCATCGCGCGCGATGCGAGCTGCCGGACCGCCTCGACCGACCGCCCGAGCTCTGCCGCGAGCTCCCGGTAGCCGATCCCCTCGACTTTCGCGCAGACGAGCACGTAGCGCTCGTCCGCGGAGAGGGGGGCCAGGAGCCGGGCGAGCTCTTCGCGGTCGGCCAGCGGGTCGCCGGAGTGCGCTCCGGGCGCGGTCGGCTCGTGAGCCCCGAAGGGGACCTCTTGCGAGCGGTGCGCGCGGCGCTCGTCGTCGACGAAGAGCCGGTGGGCGATCTGGAAGAACCAGGGCGCGAAGGGACGCGCGGAATCGTAGGTCTCGCGCGCGCGGTGGAGGCGCAGGAAGAGCTCCTGGTAGAGATCCCGCGCGCGGTCCCCGGAGTGGGTGCGCCGGGCGAAGTACGCGTAGGCCCGCCCTTCGTAGCGCTGGAACAGCTCGTCGAAGGCTGCGGAATCACCGCCGGCGTATCGCTCCATGAGGGTTTCATCGGGAAGCCCTCGCTCGGCCACATGGTCGTGCCCAGGCATACGCGCGAGACCTCGATCCGTGACGCGTTCCGAAGCTGCAACCGCGATGCCAAGACTCGCAGTGCCAGCGACCAGCGGGGGCCGGAGAGCTGGGGCATCGCGCTACGCCCTGCCGCGGGCTTCCGCCAGAGCGCCCCAGCGATCCGGGCTCCCCGCGGCCCGAGCGCGAGGGTGTGTCACGAATCCGCGGCGCGCGCGTAATGCACGTGGAAGCTGCACTGCAGGCCCGGCTCGGCGGGGTGCAGCGCAGTCACGGAGGACACCATGCACCGCAGGATCGCAACGGTCCTACTGCTCGGGGCGCTGGCTTTCTCGCCGGGGTCCGCCCTGGCGGAGGACTCCGCGGCGCTGCTCGAGGAGCTCGTCGTGGAGCTCGCCCACACCCCCGCGCACCACGCGGCGATCGCGCGGCACTATCGCGCGAAGGCCGCAGAGGCGCGCTCGGAGGCCGCCCGCCACGAGTCGATGGGGCGCTCCTACGGGCGCGGGAAGCTCGGCACGCGCGGCGCGAGCGTCCACTGCAAGAAGCTCTCGGAAGAGAACAGCGCGCTCGCAGCGGAATACGAAGAGCTCGCACGGCTCCACGAAGCGGAGGCGCAGGCGAAGCCCTAGCGAGCCCGCGAGCGCGCTCCGCTGTCACGAATTCCGGACCGCTCCGTACTCCAGCGTCGGATGGCCCTGCGGCGACGCGCTGCTCGGCCCGAAGCGCACCACAGGAGGACACGATGCGCAGCAAGATCGCAGTCGCACTGCTTCTCGGAACCCTCGCCTTCTCACCGAATCTCGCAGCCGCGGCCGGTGAGGATCACTCGCTCGAGCAGCTCGTCGTCGAGCTCGCGAGCAAGCCGTCGGACCACGCGGCGCTCGCGAGCTACTTCCGCGGGAAGGCCGCGGAGGCGCGCGCGGAGGCGGCTCGACACGACGCGATGGGCCGGGCCTACGGCGGTGGCAGGCTCACCGAGCGGCAGCGGATGCAGGAGCACTGCAAGAAGATCTCCGCGCAGAACAGCGCGACGGCCGCGGAGTACGAGGCGCTCGCGAAGCTCCACGAGGAGCAGTCCAAGAAGTAGGCGGAGCCGCGGCGGCGGCGTGCGGAGAGTCGGCCAAGCGCGGTGGCCGCGGCGAGCGGGGCTCGCGCGGCTCGCGCTCGGCCTCGCGCTGAGCGGCTGCTCCGGCCTCCCGGTCGCCGATGAGGAGGCCGCGCAGGCGAAGCAGCAGCGGGTCGAGCGGGCCTACCGGCCGGAGGGTCGTCGCGCCGCGCCGGCAGCGCTCGGCGCGGAGCCCGCACTCGCGGACCTGCTCCGCTTCGCGATGCTGAATCAACCTCGCGTCGAAGCGGCCTACTACGAGTGGGCGGCGAGCGTGCAGCGGATCACGCTCGAGCGCTCGCTGCCGGATCCGCGGCTCGGCTTCGAGGCCGGCGTCGCGGACCTCGTGATGGCGCTCAAGCCGGGGCTGATGCTCGAGATCCCGGGCCCCGGGAAGCTCGGCGCGGCCGCGCGCGTCGCTTCGGCCGAGAGCGAGGCCCGCTACTTCGCCTTCGAGTCGAGCGTGTTGCAGGTCGCGTACTCGCTGAAGCGCGCCTACTACCAGCTCCATTTCCTGGACGCGAATCTCGCGATCCACCGCGAGACGCTCGCGCTCGTCGGCGACCTCGAGCAGCTGGCGCGGGTGCGCAACGCCGTCGGCGCGGTGACGCTGCAGGACGTGCTCCGGGCCCAGATCGAAGAGGAGCGGCTCGCGATCGAGATCGCGAATCTCGAAGACTCGCGCGAGCCGTTGCTCGCGCAGCTCCGGGCGGCGCTCGGGCTCGAGCCCGACAGCGCGCTGCCACCGCTTCCCGCGGACTTCGAAGCCACGCCGGTCGACTTCACGCCGGAGCAGCTCTTCGCGACGGCGCTCGAGTCGAACCCGCGGCTCGCGGCGATGGAGGCCGACGTGCGCCGGGCCGATGCCGCGCTGCAGCTGGCCTACAAGCTGCGCCTGCCCGATTTCGGGGTCGGCCTCGCAGCGGACGCGAAGGCGTCTCCGGTGGTCCTCATGCCGCAGCTCAGCCTCACGCTGCCGATCTGGCGCGACAAGATCGCGGCCGGGATCGCGGAGGCTCGTGCGGGCCAGCGCGCGGCCCTGGCCCGGCTCTCGGCGGAGCAGATCCAGCTCGCCGTCGATTTCGCCGAGAGCTTCTACGCCTATCGCGAGAGCACGCGGAACCTCGCGCTGCTGCGCGAGCGGCTGCTGCCCAAGGCGGAGCAGTCGCTCGGCCTCGCCCGCGCGGGATACGCCGGCGATCGCGCGGGCTTTCTCGACCTGATCGAGGCCGAGCGCACGTTGCTCGACTTCCGGCTCGGCGAAGTCGAAGCGCTCACGCAACGAGAGCTCGCGCTGGCCGGTCTCTCGCTCTTGATCGCGGGCGCAGCGCCTGCGGGAGCGCCGCTCGAGGCGCCTCCCGAGCGGGCTCCGCGCGCCGAGGCGTCGAGGCGATGAGGCCTGCGCGCAGCCGCGCTCGCGCCTTCCTCGCTGTCGCCGTCGCCGCGCTCGCGTCCGGCGGCTGCGATCCGCCGCCGCGGGCCGCGCGGGATGCAGCGGCGAGCCCTGCGTGGGCCGTCTCGGACGCGGCGCTCGAGCTCTCCGCTCACGCGCGCGCGATGGCGAGCGTCGAGACCGCGCCCGTGCGGCGGCGCGCGCTCGCGCGCGAGATCCGCGCCGTCGGGAAGGTGCAGTACAACGAGGCCGGGCTCGCGACCATCACCTCCCGCGTCGAGGGCTACGTCGAGCGGCTCTTCGTGGACTTCACCGGCGTCGAGGTTAAGGCCGGAGATCATCTCGTGGCGCTCTACAGCCCCGACCTCGTCGTCGCGCAACAGGAGCTGCTGATCGCGCTCTCCGATCCCCGCGCTGCGTCCACGATCGCCTCGACCCGGCTCAAGCTCTTGCGCTGGGGACTCACGGAGGCCCAGGTGCAGGAGCTCGTCGAGCGCCGCAGGGCGCACGAGCGCCTCACGCTCTTCTCGCCGATCCGGGGCACCGTCACGGAAAAGCTCGTGGTGCAGAACAGCATGGTGAAGCCCGGCGACGTGCTCTACCGGCTCGCGAACCTCGAATCCGTGTGGGTGTACCTCGACGTCTACGAATCGGAGCTGGCGGCGGTTCGCTACGGGCAGCTCGCGGAGATCAGCGCCGAGGCGTACCCGGGTCGGGAGTTCAGCGGGCGCGTCTGGTTCATCAATCCCGTGCTGAGCGAGGAGTCGCGCACGGTCAAGGTGCTGATCAACATCGGAAACGAGGAGCGGAAGCTCAAGCCGGGGATGTACGTGAGCGCGGTGCTGCGCTCGCCGCTGCTCGCGAGCGGCGAAGCCGCGCCGACCGCGGCCGCCGGCCACTACAGCTGCCCGATGCACCCGAGGGTCCTGCAGTCGGAGGCCGGCCATTGCCCGATCTGCGGCATGCGGCTCACGCGGATCCCCGGCGAGGCAGGCCAGCCGATCTCGGAGGACGAGAAGCTCGTGCTCGCGGTGCCCGCGACCGCCGTGCTCGACAGCGGCGTGCGCAAGCTCGTCTACGTCGAGCGCAGCCCGGGCGAATTCATTCCCGTCGAGATCGCGACGGGACCGCGCGCGGGCGGGTACTTCCCGGTGCTCTCCGGGCTCGAGCCCGGAGACCGCGTCGCGCTGCGCGGGGGCTTCCTGCTCGATTCGCAGTCGCAGATCAGCGGCCTGCCGAGCCTCTTCTTCCACGAGGGGCAGCCGCCGGGCCCGGCGCATCCCGGTCACTGAGTCGATGCTCGACGCCGTCATCCGCTGGTGCCTGAAGAACACCTTCCTGGTAGTGCTCGCGACCGCGGTGCTGATCGGCGCCGGGTACTACGCGCTCGTCCGCACGCCCGTCGATGCGATCCCGGACATCGGCGAGAAGCAGGTGATCGTCTTCGCCGATTGGATGGGGCGCTCGCCACAGGACGTGGACGACCAGGTCACCTACCCGCTCACGACGAGCCTGACCGGAACTCCGGGCGTCAAGACGATCCGCTCGATGTCCGGCTTCGGCTTCTCGATGGTGTTCGTGATCTTCCGGGACGAGGTCGACTACTACTGGGCGCGCTCGCGCGTGCTCGAGCGGATGAACGTCGCGCAGGAGCGGCTGCCCGAGGGCGTGGTGCCGGTCCTCGGTCCCGACGCGACCGCGCTGGGCCAGGTCTACTGGTACACGGTCGAGGCCGAGGGCTTCGATCTCGCCGAGCTGCGCTCGATCCAGGACTGGTTCGTCCGCTACCAGCTCAATGCGGTCGAGGGCGTGAGCGAGGTCGCGAGCGTCGGCGGCTACGTCAAGCAGTACCAGATCGACGTCCACCCGGACCGGCTCCGCGCGCACCGCGTGTCGCTCTTCGACGTCTTCGAGGCGGTGCGCAAGTCGAACATCGACGTCGGCGCGAAGGTGCTCGAGAAGAACGGCATCGAGTTCTTCATCCGCGGCGTCGGATTCGTCGAGTCCGTGGAGGATCTCGAGAAGATCGTGATCCGGCAGGAGCAGGGCACGCCGATCCAGGTCCAGCACGTCGCGACGGTCGCGCTCGGCCCGGACTTCCGGCGCGGCGCGCTCGACAAGAGCGGAGTCGAGGCCGTCGGCGGCGTCGTCCTGATGCGCTACGGCGAGAACCCGCTGCGCGTGCTCGAGCGCGTCAAGGCGAAGATCCGGCAGCTCGAGCCCGGCCTGCCGAAGAAGACGCTCGCCGATGGCCGCGTCTCGGCGGTGCGGATCGTTCCCTTCTACGACCGCACGGACATCGTGCTCGAAACCCTCGACACGCTGAAGCAGGCGCTGCTCGAGGAGGCCCTGATGGCGAGCGCGGTGATCGCGATCTTCCTGCTGCACCTGCGCAGCACGCTGGTCGTCGTCGCCACGCTCCCGCTCTCCCTCTGCCTGGCCTTCGTCCTGATGTACGCCTTCGGCGTCGACTCGAACATCATGTCGCTCGCCGGCCTCGCGATCGCGATCGGCGACGTGGGCGACATGGGCATCATCATGACCGAGAACATCTACCGCCGGATCGCTGCCGCGCGCGGGGAGGGCAGCCGTTTCGAGCAGGTGTTCGAGGGAGCCACGGAGGTCGGCAAGGCGATCGTCACGGCGGTCTCGAACACGCTCGTCTCGTTCATTCCGGTCTTCTTCCTGAGCGATCAGGAGGGCAAGCTCTTCCGGCCGCTCGCGTTCACGAAGACCTTCGCGATCGCGTCTTCGGTGGTTCTCGCGCTCACGCTGGTGCCGCTCGTCTGTTACCACCTGTTCCGGCCGCTGAAATGGTCCGGGCGCCTGACCTGGAGCGCGGCGGCCGCAGCCGGTCTCGCCGCGATGCTGGCCACGCGCGCCGCGCTCGGATGGACGGTCGACCTCGGCCCCTACAGCGGCTGGCCGATCTCGCTGTTGGCCGGCGTAATTCTCGCGCTGGCCTTCGTGCGGATGACCCGCGAGCGCTTCCTGCCGCTCGAGGAGAACCGCGTCTCGCGCGCCGTCGTGGCGCTCTATGCGCCGGCGCTGCGCTGGGTGCTCAGGCACAAGAAGACCTTCACCGCGGCGCCGGTCCTGGTGTTGAGCGCGGGCCTCTGCGTCTGGCTCGGCGTCGGAATCGGGGAGCACCGGCTGCTGCGCGGGATCGGGCGCGAGTTCATGCCGCCGCTCGACGAGGGCTCCTTCCTCTACATGCCCTCGCTGCTGCCGCAGGCCGGACTCGGCCCCGCGATCGAGGTGAACGCGAAGCAGGACATGGCGATCGCGTCGCTGCCGGAGGTCGAGTCGGTCGTGGGCAAGCTCGGCCGCGCCGATACCGCTCTCGACCCCGCGCCGATCGGCATGCTCGAGACCATCGTGATCCTGAAGCCGGAGTCCGCATGGCGCGAGCTTCCGGTCGAGCGCTGGTTCTCGGGCTGGCCGCGCGGGCTCGCGGCGCCGCTCGGCTGGCTCTGGCCCGAGCGCCGCCGCATCACGAAGGGCGAGATCCTCGCGGAGCTCCAGCAGAAGACCGCGATTCCCGGCGTGCTGTCGACCTGGCTCCAGCCGATCCAGACGCGCCTCGTGATGCTCCAGACCGGCTTCCGGGCGATGATGGGCGTGAAGATCTACGGCAGCGACCTCGGCCAGATCGAGCGCATCGGTCTCCGCATCGAGCAGCTGCTCAGCCACGTTCCCGGTGCGACGGACATCGTCGCCGATCGCATCGTCGGCAAGCCCTATCTCGAGTTCGAGATCGATCGCGACCGCATCGCGCGCTATGGCGTGAACATCCGCGACGTCCAGGACGTGATCGAGATCGCGGTGGGCGGCCTGAACCTCGCCGAGACCGTCGAAGGCCGCGAGCGCTACCCGATCCGCGTGCGCTACCTGCGCGAGTTCCGCGAGGACGTGCCAGAGCTCGAGAAGATCCTGCTGCCGACGTCGAGCGGCGCGCAGGTTCCGCTCACGCAGGTCGTCTCGATCCGGAGCGTGCTCGGAGCGCAGGAGATCAAGGGCGAGCGCGGGCTGCTCGTCGGCTACGTCACGCTGAACACGCGTGGCCGCGACGAGGTGAGCGTCGTCGAGGATGCCGAGCGCGTGCTCCAGGCGGCGCTGCAGAGCGGCGATCTCGTGCTTCCGCCGGGCTACTACTGGGAATGGAGCGGGCAGTTCGAGAACCAGGTCCGCGCGACGCAGCGGATGCAGATCCTCGTGCCCGTCTGTCTGCTGCTGATGTTCGTGATGCTCTATCTCGGCTTCGAGCGCTGGTGGATCGCGCCGGTGATCTACTTCAACATCCTCGTCTGTGCCGCGGGCGGCTTCCTCCTGCTCGCGCTCTGGGGCGCGAACCTCTCCGTCGCCGTATGGGTGGGCTTCCTCGTGCTCTTCGGGGTCATCGACGACGACGGCGTCGTGATGGCGACCTACCTCGAGGGCAGCTTCGACCGCGCGCGCTTCGCATCGGTGGCCGAGATCCACGCCGCCGTCCTCGAGGCGGGACTGAAGCGCATCCGGCCCGCGCTCATGACGATCTCGACCACGCTCTTCGGCCTGATGCCGATCTTCTGGTCGCAGGGGCGCGGCTCGGACGTGATGCAGCCGATGGCGATCCCGAGCCTCGGCGGAATGCTCGTGAACGTGCTGATCGGGATCTTCGTGGTGCCCTGCGCCTTCTGCGCGGTCGAGGAGTGGAAGTGGAAGCGGGCCCAGCGCGGGCCGAGCGCGGGCAGCGCCGCATGACCGGCGCGGGCCCCGCGGCGCCCGGCCGACCGCAGGTCGCGTGGCACAGCCTCCCGCTCGAGGAGGTCTTCGCGAGGACGGCTTCCGGGCCGGAAGGCCTGGCGCCGGAGGAAGCCCGTCGGCGCCTCGCGGAGCTCGGGCCGAACGAGCTCGCGCAGGCCGTGGCCGTCCGCCCGTGGCAGCTCCTGGCAGGTCAGTTCAAGAGCCTGCTGGTCTGGATCCTGATCGCAGCGACCTTCATCACGGGGCTGCTCGGCGAGTGGGTCGACTCGATCGCGATCTTCGCGATCGTCGTGCTGAACGCGGGAATCGGCTTCTACCAGGAACTCAGCGCAGAGAAATCGATCGCGGCCCTCCAGCAGATGACTGCGCCCCTGGCCCGGGTGCGGCGCGCGGGCAGGCTCGCGACCGTGGCGGCCTCCGCGATCGTCCCCGGCGACGTCGTCGAGCTCGAGGCGGGAGACCTCGTCCCCGCCGACGCGCGCTTGATCGATGCGGCCTCGCTGCGGAGCGCCGAGGCCGCGCTGACCGGAGAATCGGAGCCCGTCGAGAAGCGCGCGGCGACGCTCTCCCACGCGAACCTTCCGCTCGGCGACCGCGCGAATCTCGTCTACATGGGCACCAGCATCGCCGCCGGTCAGGGCTGCGCCGTCGTCGTCGCCACCGGTATGGACGCCGAGATCGGTCGCATCGCGCAGCTCTTGGAAGAAGCCGGCGCGGCGGAGCAGACCCCGCTGCAGGCGAGGCTCGCGGCCTTCGGCCGCGTGCTCGTGTGGAGCTGCCTCGGCGTCGTCGCGCTGCTCTTCGCCCTCGGCCTGGCTCGCGGTGCGGACTTCGCGGAGATGTTCCTCACGTCGGTCAGCCTCGCGGTCGCGGCCGTGCCCGAAGGGCTTCCGGCCGTGGTCACGGTCGCGCTCGCGCTGGGCGTCGTGCGCATGTCCCGCCGCCGCGCTCTGGTGCGCCGCCTGCCGGCCGTGGAGACACTCGGCTCGACGAACGTCATCTGCAGCGACAAGACGGGCACGCTCACGCTCGGCGAGATGACGGTGCGCGAGCTGTATATCGCAGGCGAGAGCTTCGCCGTCAGCGGAGAGGGCTACGGCCCCGAGGGCGGTGTCCGCTTCGAGGGCGAGCCCGCGGAGGCCGGACGCGCGGCGGCCTTGCGCGCGCTCGGCGACGTCCTCGTTGGCTGCAACAAGGCGCAGCTGGTCCTGGAGGACGGGCGCTGGCAGGTCGTCGGAGACCCCACCGAGGGCGCTCTGCTCGCGGCCGGCCGGAAGGCCGGCAGCCGCGCGGAGCGTCTCGAGACGGACTGGCCGCGGCGCCACGAGATCCCCTTCGATTCGGAGCGGAAGCGCCGCGCGATCGTGCGCGCGCTGCCGGGCGGGGGTCTGCGCGCATTCGTGAACGGTGCGCCCGAGCTGCTGCTCGAACGCTGCACACGCCTCCATACGGCGCAGGGAGTGCGCGCGATCGAGGCGTCCGACCGGGACGCGATTGCCGAGAAGAACGCGGAGATGGCGAGCCGCGGCCTGCGCGTGCTGGGGTCGGCGACACGGGATCTCGAGCCTGCGGCTGCGAGCGAGCTCACGGCCGAGCGCGTCGAGCGCGAGCTGGTCTTCGTCGGGCTCTCGGGCATGCACGACCCGCCGCGCCCGGAAGCGAAAGAGGCCGTCGCGCGCTGCCGCAGCGCGGGCATCCGCGTCGTGATGATCACCGGCGACCACCCGCGCACGGCGCTCGCGATCGCGCGCGCGCTCGGGATCGCGGGGCCGGAGGATGTCGCGCTCGCGGGGCCCGAGCTCGATGCGCTCGAGGACGCCGAGCTCCGGCGCCGCGCGCCGCAGGTGGCCGTTTACGCGCGCGTCACCGCGCAGCACAAGCTCCGGATCGTGCGCGCCTGGCAGGCCCACGGGGCGGTCGTCGCGATGACCGGCGACGGCGTGAACGATGCGCCGGCGATCAAGGGCGCAGACATCGGCGTCGCGATGGGGAGGTCGGGAACCGAAGTCACTAAACAGGCCGCCGACATCGTGATCGCCGACGACGACTTCGCATCGATCGTCGCCGCAGTCGAGGAGGGCCGCGGCATCTACGCGAACATCCAGAAGACGCTGCAATACCTGCTGGCCGGGAACTGCGGAGAGCTGCTGCTCATGACCGGCTGCATCCTGGCAGGGCTTCCGGTGCCGCTGCTCGCGATCCACCTGCTCTGGATCAATCTCGTCACCGATGGCCTGCCCGCGCTCTGCCTCGCGACCGATCCGATCGACGCGGATCTGATGAAGCGCCCGCCGCGCGCGCGGAGTGAAGGCGTCGTCGATCGCGGCTTCCTGGCCCGCATGTTCCTGACCGGTGGGCTCACCGCGGCCGTCTCGCTCGCGGTATTCGCGTTCGAGCTGCAGCGCGGGAGTCTCGCGACGGCTCGCAACGCGGCGTTCTCCACCCTCGTCTTCGCCGAGCTCTTGCGCGCGTTCGGCGCGCGCAGCGAGAATAAGCTCGTGTCCGAGGTCGGGCTGCTCTCGAACCTGCGCCTGCTCGGGGTGGTGGGCGCGAGCTTCGCGCTCCAGCTCGCGAGTCACCACTCGGCGCTGCTCGGGCGGCTCTTCGGGACGCAGCCGATCTCGCTCGGCCAGTGCCTCGCCTGGGTGGGGCTCGGATCGCTGCCCCTGATCGTTCTCGAAGTCCGCAAGTGGGCGCAGCGGCGAGGTAGCCTGGACGCTGCGCAGACTCCCCGCCCGGAGGTCCCGAGATGAAGCGAAGCAGCGCGGTCGTGTGGCTTGCGGCTCTGGTGGGTTGCACGAATCCCTACCCGCTTCCCGCCCTGCCGCCGAGCCATCCCGCGAGCCTCGAGGCGGCGGAAGCGTCTCCTGCTCCCGCGGATCGCGGCGCAGCGCCTGCACACGACGCGCACGGGGAGCACCGGTGACGCCGCGAGCTCGCTCCGCGCGCGCTGCGAGTCTCGCGCTGCTCGCGCTCGCGCCGGGATGCGTCTCCGTGGCGGTCGATCCGGACGCCGGCTTCCCCGGGCTCGCCGCGGAGCTCGCGGCGCGCACCCCGGAGCGCATCGACTGGAGCCGCGGCGAAGACGCCGCCGAGCTGACCGCTGCGATCGACGCACTCCTCGCGCGAGGCCTCACGGGCGACGCCGCCGTGCAGATCGCGCTCCTCAACAACCGCGAGCTGCAGGCGAGCTATGCGGCGCTCGGCATGGCGCAGGCCGAGCTCGTGCAGGCGAGCCTGCTCCACAACCCGGTCGTCGGCGCCGGCGCGCTCGTGCGGGGCAACCCGGTGGATCTCGCGTTCGGCCTCGCGGTCGACGTCGCGGACCTGTTCTACGCGCCGCTGCGCAGGCGCACCGCAGCCGCGGACTTCGAGGGCGCGAGGCTGCTCGCGGCGGGCCGCGTGCTCGACACCGCGTGGGCTGCGCGAACCGCGTTCATCGCGCACCAGGCCGATGAGCAGATGCTCGAGCTGCGGCGCCAGGTCGCCGACTCGACCGCGGCCTCCGCGGAGGTCGCGCGGCGCATGCGCGAGGCGGGCAACCTGCGCGAGCTCGACCTCGCGCGCGAGCGCGCGCTCGCCGGCCAGGCGCGGCTCGAGCTGCAAGCGGCCGAGCTCGCCGCGCTCGGCAGCCGCGAGCGCCTGACTGCGATCCTCGGCTTGTGGGGCGAGCGGACGGCGTGGGCGCTCGCGGAGTCGCGTCTGCCGGAGATCCCCTCGGAGCTGCCCGCGATCGCGGGTCTCGAGACCCGCGCGGTCGCGCGCAGCCTCGATCTCGCGGCGGCCGCGCAGCATCTCGTCGCCGCGCAGGAGAACCTGAGGCTCACGCGAGCGAGTCGCTTCCTGCCGGAGTTCGTCGCGGGCGCGGGAGTGGAGCGGGATGCGGGTCGCTGGGACGCGGGCCCCAGCGCGGCGATCCCGGTTCCGCTCTTCGACCGCGGCCAGGCGCGGCTCGCGCGCGCGAAGCTGCAGCTGGTCGAGGCGCAGGACCTGCACTACGCGATCGCGGTTCAGATCCGCTCGGCGCTGCGAGACGCGCGCGACCGCGTGCTCGCCGAGGGCGAGCGGGCGTCCTTCTACCGGCGCGAGCAACTGCCGCTGCGGGAGCGTGTCGTCCGAGAATCGCAGCTCCAGTACAACGCGATGCAGCTCGGGGTCTTCGAGCTGTTGCGGGCGAGGCAGGAGCAGATCGAGACGGCCGCGGGCTACGTCGAGACGCTGCGGGCGTACTGGCTCGCGCAGGCGGACCTCGACCTGCTGCTCGCGGGCCGCCTGCCTCCGCCCGCGCAGGGCGCCCCCGGCCCGCGCATCCAGGAGGCCCCGCGCTTCCCCTTCCCGACGCTCCAATGACCGCCTCGAGATCCGCTGGAGGGTTCTTCGGATGACCAACCGACGCGAGTTCCTGCTCTCCGGCGCCGCTCTGCTGGGCGGCGCCGTCGCCGCGCTGCGAGCGCGCTCCGCGCGAGCCGCCAGTCCCTACGACCCGGGCGCCCACACGGGCCAGGGATCGGGGTCGAGCTTCGAGTCGGCCTGGGCGAGCAGCTACAGCGGCGGGCCGCTCGACGTGGATCCGCTGCCGCCGGGACTTCCCGGGAAGGACTACGACCCGGTGATCGCCCCGAACGGAGCGGTGGCGCCCTTCAGGATCGTCGACGGCGTCAAGGTCTTCCATCTCGTGGTGTCGGAGGTGCTGCACGAGTTCGCGCCTGGACTGCGCGCGACCTGCTGGAGCTACAACGGCAGCGTGTCGAGCTACACGCTCGAGGCCGTCGAGGGCGAGCGGGTGCGCATCTACGTGACGAATCGGCTGCCCGCGCCGACGAGCGTCCACTGGCACGGCTTCTACCTGCCGAACGGGATGGACGGCGTCGCGGGCCTCACGCAGCCGAGCATCCGGCCCGGCGAGACCGCGCGCTACGAGTGGACCCTGCGCCAGCACGGCAGCTACATGTTCCACTCGCACCACGACGAGATGACGCAGGAGGCGATGGGGCTGACGGGGATGTTCATCGTGCATCCGCGCGAGCGCAGCCCCGAGCAGCGGGTCGACCGCGACTTCTCGATCATGCTAGGCGAGTTCGCGGTGGAGGTCGGGACTTCGCGTCCGGATCCGATCGAGGACCGCAGCTTCAACGTGCTCACCTTCAACGGCAAGGCCTTCCCCGGGACCGCTCCGCTGGTCGCGAAGACGGGGGAGCGCGTGCGGATCCGCTTCGGAAACCTGAGCCCGATGGACCACCACCCGATCCACCTGCACGGCTACCACTTCCGCGTGACCGCGACCGACGGCGCGAAGATCCCGCTCTCCGCGCAGTGGCCCGAGACCTCGGTGCTGGTCGCGGTCGGGCAGACGCGCGACGTCGAGTTCGTCGCCGACGCGCCCGGCGACTGGATCTTCCACTGCCACATGACCCACCACATGATGAACCAGATGGGCCACGCCTGGCCGAACATGCTCGGCGTGGATACGCAGGGACTCGACGCGCTGATCCAGCCGCTGCTGCCGGCCTACATGACGATGGGCGAGTCCGGCATGGGCGACATGGGGAAGATGGCGCACCACATGCCGCCGCCGCCGAACTCGATCGCGATGCGGGGCCGCGAGGGTCCCTTCGAGGCGATCACGATGGGCGGCCTGGTGAACATCCTCAAGGTGCGCGACGAGCTCCCGAGCGGCTCCGCGGACCCGGGCTGGTACGCCCACCCGGAAGGCAGCGTGGCCCGCGCAGCGAGCGCCGCGGACCTCCGCCGGGACGGGATCGAGGTCTGAGCGGCGACCGGGTGCCGCGTTTCTCGAATCCAGAATCCGGGCTGCGCGGCACTTGGTAGCATCCGCGCGGAGCCCCATGTTCGCCGTCCTCTCCCGCTCTCCGCGTTCGCGTTGGCCCGGAGTCCTGCTCGCCGCGCTCGTCGCCTGCAGCGGCGATCCGGAGCCCGACCCGCCGCTGGCCGCCCCCGGCGGCGAGCGCGCGACTCCCGTGCTCGTCGCGGGCCTCGAGCAGGAGGACTTCGCCGACCGCATCGAGGCGCTCGGGACCGTGCTCGCGAACGAGTCGGTCGTGATCACCGCGCAGGTCACCGAGAAGGTGCAGGAGGTGGTGTTCCAGGACGGCCAGGAGGTCGCGCAGGGCGACGTGCTGGTCGAGCTCACGAGCGCGCAGCAGTCGGCGCAGCTCGCCGAGGCGCGCGCGAACTACGCCGAGGCGGAGCGCCAGTACCGGCGCATCAGCGAGCTCGTCTCGGGCGGCAGCGAGTCGCGCGCGCGGCTCGAGCAGCAGACCTCCCTGCGCGACGCCGCGGCCGCGCGCCTGCGCGAGCTCGAGGCGCGCCTCTCCGACCACCTGATCCGCGCGCCCTTCGCCGGCGTGCTCGGCCTGCGCGAGGTCTCGCCGGGCACGCTCGTGCGCCCGGGCGACGTGATCACGACGCTCGACGACATCTCGGTGGTCAAGGCCGACTTCTCGGTGCCGACCGCCTTCCTCGCCGCGCTTCGGCCGGGCCTCGCGCTCTCGGCCGTGACCGCGGCCTGGCCCGGCGAGCGCTTCGGCGGGACGCTGACCGCGATCGACACGCGCGTCGACCCGCGCACGCGCGCGGTGCGCGCGCGCGCCGAGCTGCCGAACCCGGGCCACCGGCTGCGCCCGGGCATGCTGCTCGCGATCGAGCTCCAGGCGAATCCGCGCCGCGGGATCGCGCTGCCCGAGGAGGCGCTGGTGCCCGTCGGCGAGCAGAAGTTCGTCTTCGCCGTGGACCGCGAGCAGCGCGCGCGGCGGATCGAGGTCGAGATCGGCCGGCGCCGGCCCGGCGTGGTCGAGGTGCTGGCGGGGCTCTCCGGCGACGAGACCGTGATCGTCGACGGCGCGGACCTCGTGCGCGACGGCGGCCTGGTGCGGATCGAGACGCCCCACGCCGCCGACGCGAACCCCCCGGTCCCGCCCGCGGCGCCGGGCGCCTAGGCCCGCGCGCGATGTGGCTCTCCGACACCTCGGTGCGGCGGCCGGTCCTGGCCACCGTGATCTCGCTCCTGCTCGTCGCCTTCGGCGCGCTCTCCTTCCGCAACCTGCCGCTGCGCGAGCTGCCCGACGTCGACCCGCCGATCGTCTCGGTCGAGACCGTCTACCGCGGCGCCGCCTCGGCCGTGATCGAGAACCGCATCACGAAGCTGATCGAGGACCGCGTGAGCGGGATCGAGGGCATCCGCACGATCGCCTCCGACAGCCGCGACGGCTTCTCGAGCATCACGATCGAGTTCGAGCTCTCGCGCGACCTCGAGGCCGCCGCGAACGACGTGCGCGACCGCGTCTCGCAGGTGCTCGGCGACCTGCCCGAGGAGGCCGAGCCGCCCGAGATCTTCAAGGCCGAGGCCGACGCCTTCCCGATCATGTGGCTCAACCTCGAGAGCGAGACGCGCGATGCGCTCTGGCTCACCGACTACGCGCAGCGCTACCTCGTCGACCGCTTCTCGGTCGTCGACGGCGTCGCGCGCGTGCGGCTCTCGGGCGAGCGCCGCTATGCGATGCGGATCTGGCTCGACCGCGTCGCGCTCGCGGCGCGCGAGCTCACCGTGGCCGACGTCGAGAGCGCGCTGCGCGCGCAGAACGTCGAGCTGCCGGCCGGCCGCATCGAGTCGGTGCTGCGCGACTTCAGCGTGCGCGTCGACCGCAGCTACCGCAGCCCCGAGGACTTCGCCGCGCTCGTGCTCGCGCGCGGCAGCGACGGCTACCTCGTGCGCCTCGGCGACGTCGCCAAGGTCGAGGTCGGCCCCGAGGAGTGGCGCAACGAGTTCCGCGCGAACGGCCTGCCGCGCGTCGGCGTCGGCATCGTCAAGCAGTCGGCGGCCAACACGCTGAACGTCGCGCGCGCGGCGCTCGCGGAGCTCGAGCGCGCGCAGCCGGGCCTGCCGCCCGACATCTCCTTCACCAAGGGCTGGGACGGCTCGGAGTTCATCCAGGCCGCCGTGAACGAGGTCTACTTCACCTTCGGGATCGCCGTGCTGCTCGTGGTCGGCGTGATCTACCTCTTCCTCGGCACCAAGCGCGCCGCGGTCGTGCCGGCGGTCACGGTCCCGATCTGCATCGTCGCGACCTTCTCGGCGCTCTACGCCTTCGGGCTCTCGATCAACCTGCTGACCCTGCTCGGCCTCCTGCTCTCGATCGGCCTCGTCGTCGACGACTCGATCGTCGTGCTCGAGAACGTGCAGCGGCGCATCGAGCTCGGCGAGACGCCGATCCTCGCGGCCTACCGCGGCGCGCGCGAGGTCGGCTTCGCGGTGGTCGCGACGACGGCGGTCGTGATCGCGGTCTTCGTGCCGATCGTGTTCATGGAGGGCATCTCGGGCCGGCTCTTCCGCGAGCTCGCGGTCACGATCTCGGCCGCGGTCGCGTTCTCGGGCATCGTCGCGCTCTCGCTCTCGGCGATGATGTGCTCGAAGCTGCTCGTCGCGAAGGAGCGCGACCGCGGCGTCGCTGCCGCCGCGAGCCGGATCGTCGACCGGCTCCAGCAGCACTACCGCGTCGCCCTCACGCGCGCGCTCGCGCAGCCCTGGATGGTCTGGACCACGGTCGCGGCGGTCGTCGCCGCGACCGCCTTCCTGTTCACGCAGGTGCCGGCCGAGCTCGAGCCCTCCGAGGACCGCGGCGCCTTCATGGTCTTCGTGATCGGACCCGAGGGCGGCAGCTACGACTACACCACCGCGCACATGCGCCAGCTCGAGGACCGGGTGCTCTTCCCGCTGCTCGAGACGGGCGAGGTGCGGCAGGTGATGACGCGCGTGCCCGGCAGCTTCGGCGCGGGCGCCGCGATGAGCACCGGCTTCGTGATCATGGTGCTCTCGCACTGGGACGACCGCGAGCTCGGCGTCGGCGAGATCATGCAGCGGATCGCGGTCGGCGGGTCGCAGATCCCCGGGATCCGCGCGTTTCCGCTCGAGACGGGCGGGATCGGCGGCCGCAGCGGCGGGCGCCCGGTCCAGGTCGTGCTCGGCACGACCACGCACGAGGAGGCGGGCGCCGCGCAGGAGAAGCTGCTCGCGCGCCTCGGCGAGCTGCCCGGGATCGTCGCGCCGCGCGGCGACTACCAGCCGACGCGGCCCGAGCTCCGGCTCGAGATCGACCGCTCGCGCGCGGCCGACCTCGGCGTCTCGGTGGCCGCGATCGGGCGCACGCTCGAGACGATGCTGGGCTCGCTCCAGGTCACGACCTACGTCGAGCGCGGCGAGGAGTACGAGGTGATCGTGCAGGGCCGCGAGGACCAGCGCGCGACGCCCAACGACCTCACGAACCTCTACGTGCGCTCCGACACGACCCGCGCGCTGATCCCCCTCTCGAACCTCGTCGCGATGCGCGAGGTGGCCGACGCGGGCGCGCTGCGGCGCTTCGCGCGCATGCCCGCCGCGACGATCGAGGCGGGCCTCGTCCCGGGCTACCGCCTCGGCGACGCGCTCGCGGCGATCGAAGCGCTCGCGCGCGAGGAGCTGCCCGACAACGTGCACCTCGACTACAAGGGCGCCTCGCGCGAGTTCCGCGAGTCGACCGCCGCGGCCTACTTCAGCTTCGCGCTCGCGCTCCTGATCGTGTTCCTCGTGCTCGCCGCGCAGTTCGAGAGCTTCGTGCACCCCTTCGTGATCATGCTGACGGTGCCGCTCGCGGTCGCGGGCGGCCTGCTCGGGCTCTGGCTCGCGGGCGGCAGCCTCAACATCTACAGCCAGATCGGGATGACGATCCTGATCGGCCTCGCGGCCAAGAACGGCATCCTGATCGTCGAGTTCGCGAACCAGCTGCGCGAGCGCGGCCTCGCCTTCGAGGACGCGGTGCGCGAGGCCGCGCTCACGCGGCTGCGGCCCATTCTCATGACGAGCATCGCGACCGCCCTCGGCGCGCTGCCGCTCTTCCTGCGGGGCGGCCCGGGTGCGGGCGGCCGCGGCGCGATCGGCGTCGTGGTCTTCTCGGGTGTGCTCGTCGCGACCTTCTTTACACTCTTCATCGTGCCGGTGGCCTACGCGGTGCTCGCGAGGCGCACGCAGCTGCCGGGCGCGGTCGCGCACGAGCTCGAGCGGCTCGAGCGCGGGAGCGTCCCGGCCGGCGCCGGCGGCAACTGAGGCAGGAGGCTTCGAGATGGCGAATCCGCGCACGATCTTCCGGGGGGCCCGCTGCTGGGACGGCGAGAGCGCGCTGCGCGCCGACCAGCACGTCGTGGTGGAAGGACGGCGCATCGCGGCCGTCGGCGCGGGCAGCGGCCCGGCCCCCGCCGCGGGCGACCGCGTGATCGACCTGCACGGCCGCGCGCTCCTGCCCGGCTTCTACTCCTGCCACTTCCACACCGGCTTCGGCGCCTTCGGCGCGGGCATCGCGTCTCCGATGCTCGGCCTCGAGGCGCCGCCGGCCTATCTCGGCATGATCGCGGTCAAGAACGCGCGCACCGCGCTCGAGTGCGGCTTCACGGGCATCATCGGCTCGAGCAACGGCGACGGCCTCGACGTGGCCCTCAAGGAGGCGATCGCGCGCGGCGTCGCCGCCGGCCCGCGCGTGCTGGCCTGCACGCGCGAGTTCATCACCTCGGGCGAGCAGGCCGACGGCGAGAACCGCTCCTGGTTCATGGGCCTGCGCAGCCACGGCCTCCTGCGCAAGGTCGACGGCGCCGACGCCTGGCGCCAGGCCGTGCGCGAGGAGCTCGGCCGCGGCTGCGACGTGCTCAAGATCTCGATGTCGCCCGGCCACGGCGCCTCGCCGGTCGAGGAGATGTGTTATCTGACGCGCGCCGAGCTCGACGCGGCCGTCGGCGTCGCGCACGAGCGCGGCAAGCTCGTGCGCGCGCACTGCACCTCGCGCGTGGCGATCCTCGAGGCCGCGCGCGCGGGCGTCGACATCGTCGACCACGCCGACAAGCTCGACGCCGGGTGCATCGAGGCGCTGCTCGAGAGCGGCGCCAGCGTCTGCCCGAGCATGCTCTGGAGCGAGCGCTTCCTGCAGATGGCCGAGAACTGGGACCACGCCGCGATGCCCTTCCCGATCGGCGAGGGCTTCGCCGAGCCGCTCGAAGACACCCTCGCGCGCCTGCGCGCCGTGCGCGCCGACTACGAGCACACCAAGAAGATGCTGCCCGAGCTCGCGAGCTCGGGCGTGCGCATCGTCGTCGGCGACGACTTCGGCACGCCGATCATGCCGCACGGCGACTACGTCTCCGAGCTCGAGCTCTACGCGAAGCAGCTCGGGATCCCGACCCAGCAGGTGCTGCGCTGGCTCACCTCGAACGGCGCGGAGCTCTCGGGCCTCGGCGACGACGCGGGCCGCATCGCCGCGGGCCGCCTCGCCGACCTCGTCGTCGTCGACGGCGACCCGCTCGCCGACATCAGCGCGCTGCGCAAGGTGCAGGCGGTCATGAAGGACGGCGCGCTCGCGGTCGACCACCTGCCGGAGTGAGTTCCGCCGCCGCGCGGGCCCTTAGCTCAGCGGTCAGAGCAGCCGGCTCATAACCGGTCAGGTCCCTGGTTCGAATCCAGGAGGGCCCAGCGGCGCGACTTTTCGATCGCCCGACGCGTAGACGGCGAGCGGCGCGCGGCCCGCGCGGATCCCGAGCTCGAAGCGCAGCGCGTGCGGGGCGCGGCCGCGGATGCGGAGCCGGCCCGCGTGCACGCCGCGCAGGTGGTGATAGGCGCAGAGCGTCACGAGGTTCTCGCGCTCGTTTCCGCCGCCCTGCGAGCGGTAGACGACGTGGTGGGCGTGCAGCCCGCGCATGCGCGTGCAAGCCGGCACCGCGCAGCGCCAGCCGTCGCGCGCGAAGACGCGGTGCTCGCGCCGCAGCTTCGCGAAGCGGCCCTGCGCATCCAATACGCCCCACGCGCGCAGCGCGTGCAGGCTCATCCAGCCGAGCGCCTCGCCGGGCGTGACCGGGCGCCCGACCTCGCGCTCGAGCCGCCGGCGCACGCTGCAGTGCACCGCGCGGAAGAGCTGAGCGGCCTCGCCGTCGAGGATCATCGCGACGCGGCAGGTCTCGCGGGGCCCGGGTGTCGCATTCGGGGCGCTCGAAATTGCACCGATTTCCCGCTCCGCGCCCTCCGGCCCGACGGCGGGCCGCGAGCCGGCCTCCGGGTCTCGCTCCGGCCCGCTGTTTTTTGCACCGATTTCCCGCCGGGCCTCGGCCTCGGCGTGCGCGGCCCCCGCTGCGGCTTCCCCGGCGATTCCGACGAGCGCCTCGGGCAGTCCGCCGCTCGAGAGCCACGCGCGCGGATCGCGCTCGCGCAGCGCGAGCGCGGCCTCGACGTCGTCCCGCAGGCGGCGCAGCGTGAACGCGCGCGCGCGGCGCAGCCACGCCTCCATCGCGCTCTCGGGGAGCTCCGAGTGCGCGAGCGGCACGAGCGCGGAGGCCTGCAGGAACGTGAGCTCGCCCGCGCGCCACGCGGCCCCGAAGGCCGGGCTCAGGCGGGACGCGCGCTCGACGCGCAGCAGCGTGCGGCACCACGAGGGATCGAGGCCGAGGCGCTCGCGCTGATAGGTCTCGCGGTCGCGGTGGCCGAAGGCGAGATGCGCGCCGCGCTGCAGCAGAGCTTCGAGGCGCGGGCCGAGCTCCGCGGCGGAGCGTCGCTCGAAGGCGACGGCCGCGCGCAACCGCGCTTCGAGCTCGAAGGCGTCGGCGCCGTCGAGCGATTCGAGCAGCGCGGCGAGCTCGCGCGGCGCCGGGGCCGGGGCGGCCTCGAGTGGAATAACGGGATCCGCACTCGCGGCGAGCCAGGGCGAGGGCGGTGCGGGCGGCAGCGCGCGCAGCGGCGGCTCCGGCTGCGACTCGCCGGGCGATTCCGGCTCGGCCGGCCGCCGCGCGCAATCCGCGCCTGCACCGGCCTCTTCGCCGACGGGGAGCGCCGAGGCCACCTCCGCGGCGATCAGCTCCGCGCGCTCGCCGCCGCGCAGCATGCGCCCCGCGCTGTGCTGCGCCGCGCTGCACGCTGCGCCCCAGAGCCCGACCACCTCCGCGCTGCACGCGAACTCGAGGCGCCGCGCGCGGCGCTCGTCGCGCGCGAGGCCGCCGCACTCGAGCGAGCCGCCGTCGATCCTGCGCACCTCGCGCGCGAGCGCCTCGACGCCGAGCCCGCGCGCGAACGCGATCCAGCGCCGCTCGCTCTCGGGTGTGGCCGCGCGCGCGACGAGGCGCACCTTCGCGAAGCCGAGCCGGCCGCAGACGAGCGCCGCGCGCAGCTCGGGGAGCGCGCGCAGTGCGGCGCCCACGCGCGCGTGGTCGTAGATCGTGCGGCCCGACCTGCCTACGCGCTCGGCCGCCCAGTCGGCGAGCGACGCGAAGCCCAGCCGCTCGAAGCCGTCGCCCTCGACGAAGCGCGCGCAGAGCTCCGCGAGCACCGCGCGCAGCGGCCCCTCCGCGCGCGCGAGTGCGACGAGCTCCGCCTCGAGCGCGGCGTCGCCATCGGCATTCGCCGCGGTGTCGAGCGAGGAGATCCAGCCGCTCGCGTACGCGGTGGCAGCCGAGGCGGGAGCGGCCATCGCGGGCCTCCCAGAGAGCAGGGGGTGAGCAGCGCGACCGTAGGCGAAATTAAAACGAAAGTCAAGCCACCCAGTGGCAGTGCGTGAGCCTCGGGCCCGGGGCAAGGCGGCTCCGCGGGAGGCGGTCGCGATCCTGCATGGACACCGTGCAGTCGCGGGCCCGGAAGGTGGCGGCGCGCCGGTAGTTCCGATCGTGAACCGCAGGCGCTAGGCGGGATGCGCGGGCCTCTTTCACTGCGGGCCCGGAGCCACGCGTGGCTCGGCTGCTTCGCCCGGGTGCAGATCCCTCGCTGCAACAGCGATTGGATGCTTCCGGGGTATATGATGCGCGGCGGACTTCGCCACGGGGCGTGGCTGCAGGACTCCCCGATCACACGACATGGGCGGCACGATGCACAGGCGAGTCAAGGGCTCCGGGCTCCTCTTCGCGGCACTCGCGCTCGTGATGCTCCCCGCCTGCACGCGTCACTACCTGCGGATCTACCGGACGGAGATCTCCGCGAATCAACAGGCGCTCCCAAAGCTGCAGCTAGGCATGTCCGCCGAAAGCGTTCGCGCGGCGATGGGCGAAGGCGAGATCATCAACTACGGGCGGCTCTACCTCGTCGATCCGTGGCGCGCAGAGGCATTCTCCCTCGCCGATGGCGTCGAGGTGCGGATCCTCTTCTACGTGACGCAGCCGCCGAGAAAGTACTATCGCCCCGAAGATCACGAGCTGACGCCGATCGTCTTCGAAGACGACAAGTTGGTCGGCTGGGGCTGGTCGTACCTGCGGCAGAAGTCGGATCGCTACCGCCTCTCGATCCCGAGAGAGCAGCGCTAGCCGTCGGCCCGGAGCCCGGCACATGCCGAGGGCTCGCAGGACCACCTGACCCGCGATCGCACGAGAATCGATCTCATGCACCTGGCGATCGGCGCGCCGCGTCGCCGACCTGGAGCGAAACTCGGGACCGCCTCGAAAGAGAGGGTCGCGCTAGGGCGCCGAATGGTCGAAGATCGGCCTAGGCATCCGGAGTGGCCCACGTCAGTGGGCCCGGCAACCTGGGCGAGCATCCCAAGGTGCCTGTCCCGCCCCCGGTGGGAGATGTGGTCTCGGCAAGGAGCCGGGGCAATGAAGTGCTCGGCGCGCGGCGCGATCGCGCGCGCCCTCCGGTTTGCCTCTTCGACCCGAGGAGGCCTTCCGATGCGGTTTTCGCACTCTTCCCGCTCGCGCGCGAGCAAGCTCCGCTTCCTGTCCGAGGTCCACGCGACGCTCCACCGCGTGGCGCAGGAGTTCACTGCGATGGAGGCGCTCCCGGGCATCGTGCGGCCACCCGAGCCACTCGATCTGGAGCAAGTTTTTCCCGACTGCGAGGCATACGACGACGAGTACCCCGACCGCCGCGGACTTCCGTGGCGCCTCACCGAGGAGCTCGTGCTCTCGATCTCCTGGGAGTCGGGCCTGGGCTGCAGCTACGAGCTCTACGCCGTCGACATCCCCGGCGGCGTTCGCACCTACGTCGAGTTCTACGAGCTGCTGGGCGACCGCATCCTCGCAGCCAGTCCGCCGGCCTTGAGGATCGCAGACGGGCGCTTCGTCGAGGCGCTGCTGTCCTCGAACGGCAGGAACTTCGGGACCGAGATCTTCGGAGGTGCGCCCGACTCCATCGGCGTCGGGATCGATCTCCCGCGCGAACGCTGGATCGAGCTCTTCTGCAACCTCTTCTACGCGAGCGACCTGTGGAGCGACCTCGAGAAGTGGAGTGAGCCGGAGAACTCGTATGCGGAGCTCGAGCGCACCGTCGAGGCTGGCCGGGGCGGGCAGAAGTAAGCGGCGCAGGACGGCAAGCAGATGCCGGAGGACGAGGAGGATCTGGAGGACGAGGAGCTTAGCGACGAAGAGGAGCTGGAGCGGTTCTCTGAGGAGAACTACCGGAAGGTCGTCGAGTGGTTCGTCCAACGAAACGGGATTGGGAGGTGAGTCAGATCTCTTCCTCGGGAATGACGGAAACTGCGAGTATCTCAACGGCGGCTCCCGGCCAACGCCTGGACGGCAGAGCACCCCGAGACCCTGCGGCGCTAGCCATCCGCCTAGCGAAGCCCCCTCTCACTCATCCACGCCCCAAAGCAGATCGCGGCTGGCTCACCTGGACCACGGTGCGTGTCGCCGGCCGCTCACCGCCCGAGCGTGGTGAGACAGGCTTAGACAGGTGCTTGCCGTGGGCATCTCAGCTATGCCAACGTGCCATAGCCAGCGGCTACCCTGGTTGATAGGAGCCGCTGCGGGTGGGAGAAGCTGCTGACCAGCTCGGCTAGAGGCCGCCATGCAACAAGCGCCCACAGCAAAATCGCCGAAAGATCCCGAACGCATGCGAGCGAAATCCCCGAATCGCGCAGCGGCGGATCGCTCACCGATTGCGCACCTCGCCGAGGATGGTCGCGAGCATCTCCTCCGAGATCATCTCGAAAGGGTCGGTACTCTGGCCCGTACCTTCGCCTCCAAGTGGGGCGCAGGGTTATTCGGCGAAGTCGCCGGAACGCTCCACGACCTCGGTAAGTACGCCCCTGACTTCCAGGACTACATCCGCGCCGAAAGTCGAAGCACCGAGGACCGCCGCGACGCTCACATTGAAGAAGAACCCGGGATCGATCAGCCGCGGCGGGGGCGAGTCGACCACTCCAGCGCAGGTGCACTGAGAGCCCGCGAGTTATATGGCCCGCTGGGCGAGCTGCTTGCGTTCGTGATCGCTGGCCATCACGCAGGGCTCGCGAACCACCCGGCTCTTCGCAGCCGGATGGAGAGGAAGAGGCAGCGACTAGAGGAAGCGCTCCAAGGCAGGCCGCCCGCGGATCTCATATCGAGGCGGGGGCTTGAGGCTCCGTTCGATACGAAGCCGCTCACTGCCGCAGATAGCAAGGCGATGGCGCGCCGCTTCGACCTTTGGATTCGCATGCTCTTCTCGGCGCTTTGCGACGCGGATTTCCTCGATACCGAGGAGTTCTTCGATCGGGGTCACGCTGCTCGCCTGCGCAAAGAAGCAAAACGGCAGTCACTAGGCACGCTGCTCGCGCGACTCTCTGCGCACATGGATGCGAAGGAGGCCAAGGCTCCGGTAACCGAGGTAAATGCCGTTCGCCGTGCGATCCGCAGGGCGGTCATCGAGGCGGTTGATTCTGCCCGCGGCGTCTTCACCCTCACCGTTCCTACAGGGGGCGGCAAGACTCTCGCGGGGATGGAGTTTGCTCTTGGTCACGCTCTCGCTCATGACCTCGATCGCGTCATCGTGGTGATCCCCTACACGTCCATCCTCGAACAGAATGCCCAGGTCTACCGCGAGGCGTTCGAGGACGAGGAGGCTGTACTAGAACATCACTCGACTTTCGACCCGCGACACGAGACCGCCCGTTCTCGGCTCGCCGCACAGAACTGGGATGTTCCCATCGTCGTCACGACTACAGTCCAGGTTTTCGAGAGCCTGTTCGCCCGACGGACTTCGCACTGCCGGAAGCTTCACAACCTGGCACGCAGTGTCATCGTGCTGGACGAAGCGCAGACAATGAGGCCAGGACTTCTCGAGCCGACGCTCGAAGCGCTCGCAGGGCTGGTGAATGACTACGGTTCGAGCCTCGTGATTTGCACGGCGACACAGCCCGCCCTAGCTCGTGCATCCCTCGGCAGCTTCGGCTTCGAGTCGATGCGAGAGATCGTCCCGTCCGACCTGAGAGCCTTCGAACGCCTCCGGCGAGTCGAAGTCACGTGGCCCGAGAAACTTGATGAGCCCACACCGTATGCGGTGCTTGCGGATGAGGCGGCAGAACTCGAGGATGTCCTCGTCATCACTCACCTTCGCCGTGATGCGCGGCGGCTCACTGAGCTCCTGGACGCTCGGCTCGGAGACGCCGCGACGGTCCATCTCTCGGCGCTGATGTGTCCGGAGCACCGAAGCGAGGTGCTGACACTTATAAAGCAACGGAAGGCGCGTGGCGAAGCAGTTCGAGTCGTATCAACGCAGCTTGTCGAAGCGGGCGTCGATCTAGACTTCCCGATCGTCTACCGCGCCATCTCTGGACTCGACTCCCTCGCCCAGGCAGCCGGTCGCTGCAATCGGGAAGGAATCCTCCGCTGCGGGGAGCTACGTGTCTTTGTCGCGGAGACGTCACCGCCGCAGGGTGTCCCGCGCATGGGCCGGGCGATCACCGAGGGTATGCTGCGTGCGGACCCGGCACTCGATCTGCTGTCTAGCGCGCCGCATCGGACGTACTTCGAGCGCCTCTACAGCGCCGCTAATACGGATGCCAAGGAGATCCAGGCGGCGCGCGCAAAGCTCCTATTTGAGGATGTGGCTGAACAGTACCGGCTCATCGAGGACACCTGGTCTCAGCCGATTGTCGTGAATCATGGCCGAGCGGCGAACCTCCTCGAGGATCTTCGGCGCTCCGGTCCCTCGCGAACCATCCTCCGAGCGCTCGGCCGATTCTCGGTGAACGTTCCGAGGAAGCTGGTCCAGGATTGGCTTGCGAGGGGCGGCGCTGTACTCGACGACGAGAGTGGGGTGGTTGCGCTCGCACCATACATCGGCGCCTATGACGCACGCTTTGGCCTCGTTCCCGAGCGCGTCACGGGAGCAGCGAGCGCCTACACCCTGATCGTCGACGGCTGAAACATTCGGCCGAGCTTCTGCCACTGGCCTTGGCAGGCGAGGGAGGTTGCGAGGCATGTCTGACCGAGAGACATCGGAGAGGGCGAGCCGGACATTCCGGATGCGTGCGCGCGGTGCGATCGCGTGCTTCACGCGCCCCGAAATGAAGGTGGAGCGGGTGAGCTACGAGGTAATGACGCCTTCGGCAGGGAGAGGGCTGCTAGAGGCAGTGATCTGGAAGCCCGCGATTGAGTGGCGCGTTCATGCGATCGAGGTGCTGGCACCGGTGCGGTGGATCAGCGTGCGCCGCAACGAGGTCAACAGCCGGGCATCACTTGAGAAGAAGATGATCATAGTGGATGAGGATAGGTCCCAGCGGAATACGGTCGCTCTACGCGATGTAGACTACGTCCTTCACGCGAGCTTCGCCTTGACGCACCGCGCAGGGGAATCCGACAACGTCCGAAAGTTCGAAGAAATGTTCGAGCGCCGGCTGGAGAAGGGTCAGCATCACAGCGCGCCGTTCCTGGGATGCCGTGAGTTCGCCGCTGCGCTGGAACCGGCCAATGGGACACCGCCTCCGGTCGACTCAGGTGACCGCCCGCTCGGATGGATGTTCTACGACTTCGATTGGAGCGGATTTGAAAATCATGGCAGCCACAAAGAAAGTGAGGCACGGGTGCCGCTCTTCTTCGAGGCGCGCCTCACGCATGGTGTGCTCCATGTGCCAGCGCGGGCCGCTATCCGCGACGCAAGCGGACCGCCGCGATGATGCTGCGAGCTCTCGCTGCGCTCGCGGAGAGAAAGGGACTCCTCGATGACCCGAGCTACGCGAAAAGGAAGATCCACCTTCAGCTCCGGATCTCCGATGACGGACGAGCACTCGCTCTCATCCCACTCGGAGAGGAGGGAAGAGGGGATCTCTTGGACGCCCCCGTCGCGCCCAAGCGCTCTGGAAACATCGTACCGGCCTTCCTCGTAGACACTGCGCAATGGGTTCTCGGATTGGCAAAGCGCAAGAAGGGCGAGGAGCCGGCACCAACCTCGGCCGCGCAAGCGGCCAGATACTTCGAGGCATTCGGCCACCAGGTTCGCGCTGCTGCGGAAGCGACACACGACGAGGGACTCATCGCCTACCGCATGTTCCTCGAGCGCGTCCAGGCCAATCCCGAGGCTGAGCGCGCCCGGGTAATTGCGATGGGCCGCGACCACGAATGGACGGGAGATGAGTGTATCGCCGCGATCCGCGATCACGACGGAACGACCTACATCCATCAACGGGCGCAAGTCCGCGAGTACTGGGCAAGGCAGTACATTGCCTCAGGCGCACCCGGCGAGGCGCAGCGATGCCTCGTTACGGGAAGGCTCGCTGTGCCAGTGCGGCTCCACGCGAACGTCAAGGGGCTCCCGAAGCCAGCCAAGTCGTCTGGTGCCGCGCTCGTCTCCTTCAACGCCCCCGCGTTCGAGTCCCATCACTTCGAGCAAGGCGCGAATGCGCCTGTCTCGCAACATGCTGCCGATGGCTACGTCCGTGCACTCAACTCGCTTCTCGAACGACAGGGTGTGCGCCGCTTCCGCTCTGGCCTGCCGGTCGGCAGCGATGGTGTGCTCGTCTTCTGGACGCGAGATGAGAACGAGACGGCGGACGTGTTGCTTTCGCTCTTCTCACCGGATGCAGACACCGACGACGACTTGCGCTCGGTCTTCACAGCTGCGTGGAAGGGTTTGGCGCCGCGAGATGTGGATACTACGAAATTCTATGCGCTGACTCTCAGCGGAAATGCATCCCGGGTGATTGTCCGCGACTGGCTCGAGACGACCGCAGCCGACGTAAAGGCCAACATCCGGCGCTACTTCGAAGACCTTGAGCTCGAGGGAGACGATGCTCCGATTCCGATCCGGAGTCTGCTTCGCTCTCTCGAAGCGACGCCGAGTGCGACGGTCGATAAGCGCGGCCTTTCTCTGGTGCTCGCGACCCGGCTCCTTCATGCCGCCTTGCGCGGATCCCCATTCCCCCGCGAGCTGCTTCATTCCGCCCTATCCCGGTTGAGGGTGCCACGCGATGAACGCGAATGGCGCGGAACTCTCCGCGCTCGGGTCTCCCTCATCAAGGCGGCATTGCTCCGTTTCGATCCCGCACAGGAGGTCACAGTGTCCCTGGACGAAACCAAAGAGTCCGTACCGTACCTGCTCGGCCGCCTGTTCGCGGCGATAGAGAAGCTCCAGGCCGACGCGCTCGGCGACATCAATGCGAGCTTGCGAGACCGCTACTTTGGGTCCGCTTCTTCTACCCCGGCGTTGGTATTTCCGCGCCTCCTGCGTGTATCCATGCACCACGCGAGCAAGGCTGAGAGCGAACACCGCGACTGGGCGGAGCGCATCAAGGCTGAGATTATCAATCGACTCCCGGCTGAGGACGCATTTCCGCGAACGCTCGACCTGGTTTCGCAGGGCTTATTCGCGGTGGGTTACTACCACCAACGACAGGCGTTCTTCACGCCGCGCAACGCCGCAGAGAGAGAAACGATCTCTTGAACCGTGCACTTCTGACTGACTGATGCATCAACTCTCGAAGCCAGAAAGGATTCCCAGATGCCGATGTCCGAGCGCTACGACTTCGTCCTTCTCTTTGACGTCCAGGACGGAAACCCAAACGGCGATCCCGACGCTGGGAACCTCCCGCGAATTGATCCCGAAACCGGGCACGGACTCGTCACCGATGTCTGCCTCAAGCGGAAGATCCGAAACTACGTCGGGTTCGCGAAGGCCGGTGCTCCAGGCTTCGACATCTTCATTAGGGAAAAGGCAATCCTGAATCAGACAATGGAAGAGGAGTACAAGCACATCGGGATCGATCTCGATGCCGTACCGAAGAGAAGGACCGATGGAGCAAAGCGTAAGGATAAGGGGAAGGCGCAAGGCAGCGAGGTAGCCGACGGGCGCGCGGCGATGTGCGCGCGGTACTTCGACGTCCGGACGTTCGGTGCGGTCATGAGCACCGGCCCGAATGCGGGCCAGGTGCGAGGCCCCGCGCAGCTGACGTTCAGTCGTTCGATTGATCCGATAGTAACGCTCGAGCACTCGATCACGCGCGTGGCCGTCGCGACCGAGGAGGAATCCGAAAAGCAAGGCGGCGGCAACCGCACGATGGGCAGGAAGAACACCGTGCCTTATGGATTGTATCGGGCACATGGGTTTGTGTCGCCCGCATTCGCAGCTCAGACGGGCTTCTCCCAAGCGGACCTCGATCTCCTTTGGCAGGCGCTCCAGAACATGTTCGAACTCGACCGCAGTGCGGCGCGTGGGCTGATGACCTCGCGGGCGCTCGTGGTGTTCAGGCATGAGTCGTCGCTTGGGAACGCTCGCGCGGCCGAATTGTTCGAGCGGGTGACCGCGCGGCGCAGGTCGGAGGAGGCTCCGCGGTCGTATTCTAACTACGTGATCACTTTGAACGACGCCGACCTCCCGGCAGGAGTGGAGATCCAGCGTCTCCTCTGAAGGAGCGGCGATGACGGGAGCCTCGGAGGACGACGACCTCCTTCCCATCTCCGCCATGATGCACTTCGCGTTCTGTGAGCGACGTTGCGCCCTGATCCACATCGAGCGCATCTGGTCGGAGAACGAGCTGACGGCGGAGGGGCGAATAGTGCACGAGCGCGTGGACCTCCCAGGTCTCTCGGGTCGTGGCCGCGTTGCGCGCGCGATGCAACTTCGAAGCAATCGGCTTGGATTGGTGGGACGGGCAGATGTCGTGGAGTTCCTCCCACCGGAGGTAGCCGGCGGGCCGGAGATCCCCTTTCCGGTCGAGTACAAGCGTGGTCGTATGTCCGAGCACCGGCCGGACCGCATCCAACTCTGCGCTCAAGCGATTGCCCTAGAGGAGATGATGGGCACGCCCGTACCGCGCGGAGCGCTCTTCTACCACGCGTCGCGCCGCCGGGTCGAAGTCGAGTTCGGGGGCGTGTTGCGGAGTGAGACCGAGGCGCTTGCGGGAAGGCTCCATTCCATGATGCGCGTCGGGGTGATCCCGAAGGCTGTTCTTCAGCCGAAGTGCGGGCGCTGCTCACTCCAGGAGCCTTGCCAGCCAGCACGGCGAGGCGGAGTAGATCCGGCCGACTATCTGGCCGAACTCGTGCGCGACACCTGAAAGTGGGTACGCCATGAATATCCTAAACACTTTGTTTGTGCTGTCGCCAGGCGCGTATATCTTCAAGGACCATCGAAACCTTGTCGTGAAGATCGATGGCGAGGTGCGGATACGCGTTCCGATCCACGGTCTGGCATCCGTAGCGTGCTTCGGTCATGCGATGATGAGCCCCGAGGCCATGGGAAGCAGCGCTGCCGCGGGAGTGCACGTCGCGTTCTTCTCCCAGACGGGGCGCTTCGTCGCACGCGTTGAGGGCCTCGGACGCGGGAGTTTGGCTCTCCGGCGCTCGCAGCTGAAGGCGACCGACGATGGCGAGCGCACTAGCAGCGTGGCGCGCTCCATTGTGCTCGGAAAGGTCGCCAACAGCCGGCAGCTTCTCCTGCGTCGCGCTCGGGAGACCGGTGACCCGGAGCGTTCATCAAGGCTCTCGGGCGCAGCGGATCATCTGGCACGACTGTTGCCTTCGCTTCAAGCCGCCGTCTCCCTCGACGAGATCCGTGGTTACGAAGGCGATGCGGCAGCTCGCTACTTCTCCGTCTTTGGCGATTGCATATCGGCTGCCGGCTTCACATTTGCGGGGCGATCGAGACGACCGCCGCGCGACCCTGTGAATGCGCTCCTATCCTTTGTATACGCCATCTTGTTAAACGATTGCGTTTCTGCGCTTGCAGGGGTTGGGCTGGATCCCGACGCAGGCTTCCTCCACTCCGATCGCCCCGGGCGTCCCTCACTCGCACTCGACCTATTGACTCACGCGTAAATAATGCAACAATTTATCGTCCTCCCCGGACCCGGGGAGATCGGTATGCGGATCAAGGGCTCCGCCGAAGTGCTCGAGGCGCGGCGTCACCGCGCGCTGCGATT